>TARA_R110000868_G_scaffold147367_1_pt1 | contig 27940 bp, 28 predicted proteins | sample TARA_R110000868 | Tara Oceans TARA_R110000868 (sample SAMEA4397489) | marine metagenome | biome: Polar Biome; feature: [SRF] surface water layer (ENVO:00010504); material: water (ENVO:00002006), including particulate matter (ENVO:01000060) such as... | depth 5 m | reverse complement strand
ACCGCATTCAACCCAAGCCTAAGCGCTTGTACAGCGTCGGGTAAGCAATTTTAAATGTTAGACGCGTTGCCCGTCCAGTTACCAGCGGTCTATGCGCCTCTTTATGTGTGCATGAGATGGTCGTTTACGTTTAACGACAGAACTCCTTTTCATCCAACCGTTTGGTGCGTGAAGTGGGAGAAGAAAGAACAGGATAAGCCACCGGAGAAACCTAAGTGATTGACCCGCTAACTGCATTCGCCACGGCGCAAGTTGCTATCAAGGGGATTCAGGCCGCCATTAAGATGGGCAAGGACCTGCACGCCATTAGCGGCGATCTGACAAAGTTTTTTGAGTGCAAGGATGTTGTAGCAAAGGCAGCAGTCAACCCGAAAAAGAACACGTTTGGGCGGTCAGATACTGCTCAAGCATTCGAGACTGTGATGCACGCCAAGCAGTTGCAAGACGCTGAGAATGAATTGAAAGAGTACTTGTACCTGACAGGCAATGACGATGTGTGGAATGCAATCATGCTGGAGCGCAACAACATCGTTTCCCGTCGCAAGGCCGAAGAAAAACAGCAGGAATTGGCCAGAGCCAAGCGCAAACAGGAAATTGGGGAAGTAGTGAATATGGTGCTGTTAGCTGCCTTGGTCGCGCTGATAATCACTTTGGTTGTTTGGGGCACGATGGAATACATTAGTTTTATGAGGCGGTAGCATGCACAACAGACAAAAGGCTAAATAATGCTGACATTACTTTCAACTTTAATTTCCTTCCTGATGGGTGGCTTGCCCAAACTGCTGGAGTTCTTTCAAGGCAGACAAGACAAGGCGCACGAATTGGCCTTGGCTCAAATGCAAATTGCCCGTGAGCTTGAACTACGCAAGGCCGGGTTTGAAGCTCAAGAACGGATAGAGCATATCAAGTCAGAACAGTTGGCAACGGAGAGTGCAGCCAACACAACCCAAATCTTGATTGGGGCGCAGCAAGCCGAGATGCAAGCCATCTACGCCCATGACACTTCCTTAAATGAAGGAACGTCCACTTGGATGAAAAACCTAAGAGCGAGTGTGCGGCCTGTCATCACCTACGGGTTTTTCTTCTTGTTGGTCGGCATAGATGCTTGCCTTGCTTATCACGGCATATCTTCCGGCGCGTCTTTTGAAGACCTTGCTAACCAGCTTTGGGACTCTGATACCCAGGTTTTGTTTGCTGCTATAATAAGCTTCCATTTTGGGGGAAGGGCGTTCGGCAAATGACCAGTGGTGTTTATTCAGTAACCAACAAGCTTACGGGCCAAATGTACATTGGTAGTAGCGGCAACTTAAAGCAGCGGATGATTAACCAACGCTCCTTTTTAAAAACCGGACACCCCTGTGCAATTGCTGCGCTTAAACACCAACGGGTTAACATTGACGATTTTGATTTCCGTGTCTTGTTCAAAACGCCTACTGTTGAAGAAGCCAAGCAAATAGAAATGGCTTTGCTGGAATGCTTTTGGGGTGGCAATCTGTACAACAAATCAGCACATTCGGACGGTTCTACAGGCGTAAAGCGCGACCACGATGTTTATTCCGCAGGCGCTAAAAAGCAGTGGGATGACCCTGAGCAACGCGCCAAGAAAATGCAGGCGATGCGTGGCAAACGCGAAGTAGTAACTTGCCCGCATTGCGGCGTACATGGAGGGGGCGGCAATATGCGTAGATATCACTTTGATAAATGCAGAGCCTTTGGCAAATGAACATTAGCCCCAAAGCCATTAAGATGATTTCGCACCACGAAGGTGTAAGACAGAAACCGTACAGGTGTCCAGCAAAACTGTGGACTGTGGGCGTGGGCCATGTCATGTTTCCCGAGCAGGGAAAACTTAAGCTAGACCAGCGCGATGCCTTTGTACCGCCGCCAGAAGCTATGCGCCAATACAGCATGGAGGAAGTCAATGAGATACTTAAGGCCGATCTTGCTCGCTTTGAGAAGGGAGTGGCTACTTATTGTCCTGTTCCTCTTACTCAAGGACAATTTGACGCGCTGGTATCCTTTGCTTTCAACGTGGGGCTAGGCACGCTCCAACGCTCGACCATGCGCCAAAAGCTGTTGCGTGGTGATATGACGGGTGCGGCAGAGGAACTGTTGAAATATTGCATGGGTGGTGGCAAAATACTCAAAGGGCTGCAAAACCGCCGCCTAGACGAACGCGCCGTCTTTCTATCCTAGGACTGCCCATGCCATTATCCAAAATCCTGTTTAAGACTGGGGTCAACCGCGAAAATACGCGCTACGCCACGGAAGGGGGCTGGTACGACTCCGATAAGGTTCGGTTTCGTCAAGGCAGTGCTGAGAAAATCGGCGGTTGGGTGCCTTTTTCCACCAACACATTTGAGGGCATTTGCCGTGCGCTATGGAGCTGGGCCACGCTGAGCAATCAAACACTTTTGGGTGTTGGCACAAATTTAAAGTACTACATCAACAGGGGCGGGGCCTTTTTTGACATCACCCCCATTCGCAGCACCGTTGTTTTAACCAGCCCGTTTAGCGTGGCTTCGGCTGGAACATCTATCGTGAACGTGCTTGACGTAGACCATGGGTGTGTCACTGGCAGTTTTGTCACCTTTAGCGGTGCGGGCATCGCGGGCCTTGGCGGAAACATTACGGCTGCAAAATTTAAAGACGAGTTTCAACTTACCGTAATTGATGACGACAACTACACCATCACGGTTGACGCGGTCAGCAATGCCACTGACCTGTCCGGCTCGCCCGGGGGCGGCACGGTTGTTACCCAATATCAAATTAATGTAGGCCCTGCTTTTCAGGTGCCCTATAACGGCTGGAGTGCAGGCACGTGGGGCGCGGGCACTTGGGGTGAAGGAGATCCTGGAGCCAATGCGTTGCAGTTGTGGAATCACCGAAATTTTGGTGAGGATTTAATCTACGGCGCGCGGGGCCAGGGTGTTTATTACTGGGACGCCAAAAAGGAGCTCACCCCTGTTCAAAGCACAATCTCAATTGGTGCTCCCGGGGTCATTACGATGCCCGGTGGGTTTAATCTACCAAACGGGACACTGGTCCAATTTGAGTCTACTGGCGCGCTGCCCACGGGACTGGTTGTAGGCACCACGTACTTTGTCCGCGATTCATCAACCAATACATTTAGTGTGGCTGCCACGATCAGCGGGGCTGCAATCACCACCAGTGGGGGCCAATCAGGCTTGCAGTTCATCTCTCAACGGGGAGTGAATTTGTATGGTGTTGAAGACCCAAATACGCCAATTGTTCACAACTACATGCTGGTAACCGATTCGCGGTTCGTGGTCCTTTTTGGAACTAACGAGTTTCAAAGCACCGTTCTTGACCCCATGCTCATTCGCTGGAGTGATCAGGAGAGCCCCTTTGTTTGGGAACCGCTGCCCACGAATCAGGCGGGTAGTTTGCGCTTGTCGCTGGGTTCAGAAATCGTGGCTGCGGTGCAGACCCGGCAAGAAATTGTTGTGATCACAGATCAAGCTGTCTATTCAATGCAGTACCTTGGCCCGCCTTTCGTGTTTGGTGCGCAGCCTTTGGCAGACAACATTTCTATCATCGGTCCTAATGCTGCAGTTGTTGCATCGGGTGTGGTGTATTGGATGGGCGTAGACAAGTTCTATGCCTACGATGGCCGGGTACAAACCCTCAACTGTGACCTACGCCGGTACATCTACAACGACATTAATTTAGAGCAGAACCAGCAAGTGTTTGCCGGGACAAACGAAGGCTTTAATGAGATCTGGTGGTTTTACTGCTCTGAAACAAGCACCGCAATTGACAAGTATGTCATCTACAACTATGAAGAAAAGTCATGGTGTTTTGGCTCATTGGCGCGGACCGCGTGGCTGGATGCAGGATTACTGAATCAGCCCATAGCGGCTACATATAACCTGCGGCTTGTACAACATGAGGTAGGTGTAGATGACAATGAAACAGGAACACCTGTGGCGCTTACTGCGTTTATTTCTTCGTCTGAGTTTGACCTTGAGGACGGCCACAACTTTGCAGAGGTTTGGCGCATGCTGCCTGACTTGACGTTTGATGGGTCTACGGCAAACTCTTCCCCTGAGCTACAGATTACCCTGTTCGGCCTGAGCAACTCTGGGTCAGGCGTTACGGGCCAGAAGAGTGGGACCGTGGTCAAGGGTTCGACGTTTGTGGTTACGGAAGAGTTTACGGGGCAGATAAATACACGCGTGCGCGGGAGACAGATGATCTTGAAGAGCGAATCCACTAAGCTGGGCACGACTTGGCAGCTAGGAGCTACGCGACTGGATCTCCGCAAAGACGGACGTAGATGACCTATGGCTGAACTTAATGTCAGGCCACCTAACTTACCGTTGGCTCCTGAGCAGTATCAACGCTACTATCAGGACCAGTTAAATAATGTTTTACGCTTGTTTTTTGCCCAGCTTAATAACCCCGGGGACATGGGCGGGACAACATTAAATTTAAATATAGCAACGCTGCCCACGGAGGCTGATTTACCTGCTCTTCGTGTTGGCGATGTATATCGAGACACACAAGATGGCGTTCAGGCCACAAGTCAGATGCTTCGTATCAAAGTCCCAGTTTATTTAACGGGCGTGCAGGGCACGGGGTCGGTTGGATCGGTTGGAACGACCGGAGGCACAACGACTCTAGGTTTAACAGGCGTTAGTGGTAGTGGCGCAGTAGGCACCGTTACTCCATAATATAGGTATCAATCTAAGGAATTCTTATGGCTACAGCACCACAGGCCGCAATGGAAATGCCTCAAGAGGCCGCACCCAATCCCTTCTCTGACCCAAACACGATGGCGGTCTATGACCAGATGCGTCAAGAGATTTCTCCGCAAGAATTTTCCAATGAAATATTGGCCGGTGCGTCACAGATAGACCCTCAAGCTGTTGCTGCGTTTACAAAAGAACTCCAAGGCTTGGATATCCCTCCCGAAGTGCTTGATGCATTGAACGATGTGGTCGACGAGATCTTGGCCAGCCCGGATAAATACGACGAGCTGCGGAAAAAATACATGGATCAGGGTTTGCCAGAAGAAATCCTTCCTGAGCAGTTTGACCCTCAGTTTTTTGCCGCCTTGAACATGGCTATCGACCAGATGATTGCAGCGCCTACGGGCGTGCAGGCATTTGCCAAAGGTGGTATTGCAGAGCTCAAGCCCATTGCCAAAGCCATTGCCAGCTACGGGCGCAATGGCGACACCATGCTGGCCCACATTACTCCGGCAGAAGCACGCATGCTGCGCCGCCGTGGCGGCTCAGGAACCATTAATCCTCATACAGGTTTGCCTGAGTTTTTCTTGAAGAAACTTTGGCAAATTGCTGTTGCTCCTATTAAGCTGGTTGCCAAAGCAGTTCAGAGTTTTGCCAAAAGCTCCATTGGCCGGATTGTTCTCCCAATTGCCTTGGGCTTCTTTTTAGGCCCCGCCGCAGCAGGGCTTATAGGTATAACTTCTACTGTGGGCGTGGCCGCCGTTAGCGGTTTTGTTGGTTCTTCCCTTTCCACCTTGGCAGCAGGCGGAAACCTTGGACAAGCACTTAAGGCAGGGGCCATGGGTGGCCTGACTGCTGGTGCTGGCGCAGGTGTTTTTGGCGGAGCTAATGCGTTTGCTTCGGGGAGCGGTGCCCCTGTGGGCACGACCGCCGGACAGGCGGTTCAAGGGCAAGTTGATGCGTTTAAAGGAATGCTTCCAGGGGGCGGCCCTACAGGGGCCACCGCTCTTGGCGGAAATTATTCGGACATGAACCCTGCTGGCACCGCGCTTGACGTTAATTATTCAGCTTCCGGCCTAGACGCCAATAAATTGGCCGCTGTGCCAACAGGCGGCACCGAGCTCACCAACTTCAATGCTGCAGGCTCTGCTCCTACCCCTGCAAATGTTTCGCAGGGCGACCCTTTTGGCGACTTTATGAAACAGAAGCCGGTCGGGGGCGCGGGTGCTAACACTGCTCCTGCCCCTGCCCCAGCGGGAGCCGCGCGGTCCTTCGGCAGTGCACCTGCGTACACACCCGGCGGCACCAGCGTTGGAGACTCTTTTTCCAAAATAGGGGAAGGCATGGGCGTGGGCAAAGGTCCTGCCAGTTTCAGCACCTTCAAGGAGGGTGTAGGGGACTTGTTCTTCCCTGGTCCTAGCAGCGCGGACCTTTCTGCTCGAGCGCAAGAACTAATGAAGGCAAATTCTTCCCTGTCGCTCAAAGATGCAATGACCTTGGCCAAAGACATAGCCCCAACCGCGTTGCGCACCTACGCTCCTGCCGCAGTAGCGGGCCTCGGAGCAATGTCCGCGTTCGGCGGTTTTAAAACCGAGCCCGTGCAGCCCAGTGCCATCAACCAATCCCTGATGACACCCGTCACCCAGCGCATTCGGCAAGACGGCACGCAGAGTCAGATGTATTTGCAGGGCATGCCCGGCGTGCGGTACGACCAATATGGCGAGCCTACTGACGGGTACCGCCGATTGCCTACGTATGACGTTCCTGATTACAACGCTGGGGGCTACGGCATGTACAGCGCCAGTGGCCAAGGCATCATGGACGTGCCTACCGTGTACAACACCCCTTCCGGAAGCATTGGATCAAGCCGCGTGGAGCAGCCGTACAACACTGCAAGCATGTACAGCAACATAATGCCCCGTAGGTACGCAGATGGCGGGGAGGCTGCGACGTTTGATTGGAACCGGTATCTTGAGGCCAACACTGATCTTCGTCGTGCAGGAATTGACACTGAGGCAAAGGCAAAAGAGCATTGGTTTGGCTCCGGTCTTAAAGAAGGCCGTCCAATGAATCCCGCTGAAGCGGTAGCTAAACAACAAGCTGAGGCCGCCGCTGATGCCTCGAATTTAGCTGCCCGCACTAAAGTTGCTCAAGACAAGGCTATGCGCAAGGCCCAGGGCAGCGGAAATATGTACGCCAATATCAATGCGGGGCTCGCGGCCCTCGCGCCTGAGACCTTCCCCGGCGCTCCTGTGACCGTGTCCCCTGAACGAAGAGCGGCTATGGATGCTGCGCTTAAGGGTACTTCAACGGACATTCAAAAATCTCGCGTTATGCGGGATAACGCGTTCCGTCCTGAGGAAATGGCCGCTTATGCAAACTTAGGTTTTGGCGAAGTCAACCGCCGGTATAACACTGCTCTGCGCCAAGATGCCTATGCTCCAATGTTGGAGGAGCAACGTAATTCCATGAATCAACAGAGAAATATCGCGGCCAATGTCCCGACTGCTCCCGTAAAAGGCGAAGCTGTATCGCAACCTCCTATGGGGGCCAATCCCTACTCCAACATCACAACGCCAGTTGCTCCGCCAACGTCAGTGCCTGCACCCTTTTTTAAACCTGGCGACCTTAACAGTCCGTACTATCAGGGTTCACTTCCTCCCGGTTCTTTTCCTGCAAATGGCGGCAATTTTGACGGGTACGATTTTATTTATGATGCTCCATTGCCTGAAGGCATGTCGGGCACGATGGGCGGTACTGGATTCGACCCGGTAACAGGTAGATCGGATTTGGGCACTGCTGGTGGAAGTGGTCAATATGTTCGCCGCGCAGAGGTACCAAAGAAACTTATGAACATGGGCGGTATTGCAGGTTTAGCTGCGGGCGGTTATCCTCGACGCAATGGTCAAATCAACGGCCCGGGGACCGAGAAATCCGATTCAATCCCTGCAATGCTTTCCGATGGCGAATTTGTCATGACAGCGAAAGCGGTCCGCGGCGCGGGCAAAGGCAGCCGCCGTGCCGGTGCAAAGAAAATGTACAAGCTGATGCATCAGCTTGAAAAGAACTCAGAACGGGGTTGATCCATGGCTACTGAATTTCAAGACACAATAGTCCGGGAAGCACCGGATATTGAAAGCCGCAAAATCGGTCTTATGGATTCGGCCAAAAAACTGGCCGATACCGCAAATCTAAATGCCCTAAGGGGTGAATACCTGACGCCTGACTACGACGTAGCAGGCATGAGCCCTGATCAGTTGACGGCTCTCCAAATGGGCAGGCAGGGGATTGGAGCTTATCAGCCATTTTTGACTGCTGGGGCCAAAAATGTTACCGCAGGCAGCAACACGCTTAGCGAAGCAGCCAACACGCTGCGCGGAGCGGATACCCGTGGCCAGTTTGGCGCTGCACAGGCTGCGATGAATCAGGCCGCAGTCCCGATTGGTCAAATGGGCCAGTCTGCTCAATTGGCTACTCGAGGTGTTCCATTGATTGAAACGGGCGCAGTGGGTATCCGAGACTCCTACGATCAAGCCGCACGATATCAACAGGCTAATTTGGGCCAGTCCCAAGGGTATTTGGGTAGCGCGGCCAACATGGCTGATCAGTACTCTCAAGCTAATTTGGGCCAGTCCCAAGGCTATCTAGGCAGCGCGTACGACAAGGCCAACCAATATTCTCAAGCCAACATGGGCCAGTCCTTGGCTACGCTTGGCAAGGCAGAACAGATTGCGGCAGGTGCAGGTCCTACTGATCTTAGTCAAGCACAGGGTACTTTAGGCCAAGGCATTGGCGCGCTACAGGGCGCTGCCCAGATGTACGACCCAAGCAGCGCGCAGCGGTTCATGAATCCGTATCAGCAACAGGTAATCGACGAGTCTATCCGTCAGATCAATCGCCAAGGCGATATCTCCCGCCAGAATTTGCAGGCTCAAGCCACGCGCGCCGGGGCCTTTGGCGGCAGCCGTGAGGGCGTGCAACGTGCTGAACTTGAGCGCGCTATTTCGGAGCAGCGCAACGCAGCAATCGTAGGCGGCTTGTCGCAAGGCTATAACCAAGCCTCTACGCAGGCGCAGCAGGCGTTTGAGCAGCAGCAGGGCCGCCAGTTGGCACAAGCTCAAGGACTGCAAGGCGCAGCAGGCCTACAGGGGCAGTTTGGCCAAACGGAGCAGCAACAGGCTTTGCAACAGGCGCAAGCCCTACAGGGTATTGGCGGTCTATATGGTCAGCAGTCCCTCCAACAGGCCCAACTGGGACAAGGCGCAGCGAACCTGCAAGGAAACCTTGGTCAGACAGTTGGCCAGCAACAATTACAGCAAGCTCAGACTGGCCAAGCTGCAGCAAACTTAAAAGCAAACGTGGGCCAGACAATGGGGCAGCAACAATTACAGCAAGCTCAGATTGGGCAGGCGGCAGCGGGTTTGCAGGGCAACTTGGCCAACCAGTATGCAGCACTTTCAGGCATGTACGGCAACATTGCCGGGCAGCAGGCCAACATCTACGGTCAGCAATCGCAACTTGGTCAATCCATGGCCCAAGGCATTGGCAACTTGGCCAATCAGCAGTTTGGTATTGGCGCGCAGATGGCTCAAGGCCTCGGTTCGTTGGGCACGCAGCAAGCCAACATCGGTATGCAGAACGCGGCCCTTGGTCAGCAGGCTCAGGCGCAGGGTCAACAGGACACCAACTTCTTGTACAACCTAGGCACTGCCCAGCAGAAACAGGCTCAAGCCGAGCTGGACGCCGAGCGTCAAAACACTTTGCAAAAGAACATGCAGCCGTACCAGCAAGCAGCGTTTGTATCGGACATCTACAAGGGCGCTCCGTCGTCACAGATGTCCAGCAGCCAGCAGCTACAGGCCGCTCCCAGCCCATTCCAACAATTTGCCGGATTGGGCACCGCCGCCATAGCTGGCGCAAAAGTCGCAGGCGCTATTTAAGGACGAATGATGAAAGAAGACATCCTCAAACGAGCCATGTTCGCAATGCCTCTGTCAAAAGAGGCACAGAACACCGGCATCATGTCAGGCTTTGGCATGGATGACATGGAAGACGACGTGGACGACAATGCCGACATGGAGGACATGCCTCCAATGGCGCGTACGCCGCAGAATCCCGAAATTTTGATGAACACGCTGCGCGGTGATATGCGCTCGGTCGACGCTCGGTACATGGAACTGGCTCAAATGGTGGGCGAAGAAGCTGCCATGGAAACACCGCCAGAGGTGCTGGCCATGCTGATGGGCCAGATGGGTGCCCAGCAAGGGGGTATTGGTGCGCTGCCCCAAGCCCAGAACATGGCCCCTCCCGGCGCGCAAGCTCCCGGTGGACAGCCGCCGCCCCCTGATCAGATGGGCGCTCAGGAACCCGCTCCGGCCATGCCTCAGGGTGGTATTCCCATGCCTGAGGGCATGGAGAGTGCACCCCCTTTTTCCCAGGGGGCTGAAGCCCCCCAAGGATATGCTGTTGGCGGCATTGTGCGCGGTGCGCAGATGGTGGGCGATAAGCTGGGCCAGTATGGTTCGGCTGCCAACGCAGCGCTTGGTCGGATGTTCATGGCTCCTCAGGGCATCACGCAGCCTTTTGTAGAGAGCGTTCGCGGACCCGGTGGACGATTTACTTCGGAACAAATCAACCGCGGTGGCGACCTGATAACTCCTACCTTTACGCAAGGTATTACGCAGGGCGTTTCGCGGCTCGCGGAACAGTATCCTCGCGCAGCTCAAGCGGCAGGTGCAGGCGCTGCGGCATTGGGCCTGTCCGATTTCATTTCCGGCAGTTCCTCCGGCCAAACCACAAACCCTTTAGTCAACCAGATCCCTACGGATACTGCTGAACAAAGAGCCGCGGGCCGTGCTATCCGGGACGCCGGTCCACCGATGACAACGTATAACATAAGCGATCCTAATGCAGCAAACTGGACGCAGCAGCAGCGTGGAAAGCCGCCCGGCCCCATCCCAATGGCCAATCCCACAGCGGCAGAAAACGCGTCAGAGACGCAGCGGCTGCTTGCAAGCTATCCAGCGCCCGAAACAGCAGCGGCTGCCCCAGAAGGGGACGTGCTGGGCGCATTTATTAACGAAAAAATGGCCGCTTTTGACAAGCGCCAAGCGGGCAACGCCGGGACGGTGGCTCAAAACATAAAAACAGCGGTCAAAGAAAAGACCAAGATGGATCGCATCCGCGAGTCGCAAAAAGAATACGCACCGCTGTACGAAGAGCTTTTGGGCAGCGACAAAGAGTCGGCCAAAACCAATGCCTTATTGCTCATTGCAGAAGCTGGTTTGAAGTTGGCCAGCACCCGCAAGCCTACGTTTGCCATGGCTTTGGCTGATGCGGCTTCTGGCTTGCCAAAAGGCTTTGCTGCGATTGCCGCACAGGAGCGAGAATTGGGCATGAAGGTCAAGGCTGCTTCGTTGCAGCAGGCCATTTCCGATGTCGACGCACAAGACAAGTACGCTCAGGCCCTTCAACTGCAGGTGCTAAAAGGCGACTACGACTTGCTTAAAGAGCAGGCCAAACAAGGCGGGGGCACTATTGAAGACGGGGGCATGGGCTACCGCATCACCAAAACTAAGCAAGGCTCTTTTGTAGGCGGTGGTATTGACGCTAACGATCCGACTGTTAGAAGTGCAATAGATAGTCGCTTCACACTACGACAAACAGACAATCCTTATGTAGAAAACATGGGAGAGGCCCCTACCGCTATAGTTACCGATAAGGCGGGGCGACTTGAGTTGGGGGCTACTTTAGCGGCTCACAATAATTCTTTGAAATCAATTGAGAATGCTAAAAATTCACTGTCCCAGTTGTATGGTGTTGGCACGTTCTTTGTCGATAAAGTCAACAACCTGATTGTTCCTATTGATTTTACAGGAGCAATCAAACCTGACCTTAATCAAGAAGCAGCTAAAAATACGTTAATGACACTGCAAAATACTTTGTCAAAAAGTATTGCTTCTGCCAATAATAGTGGCCGAACTGCGGTCCAAGAGCAAGAGTGGGCAAGACAACTTACTGATGCAATTGCAAACCCTACTGGGTTCTTTAAAGATCGAGAGCTTGCTGCAAAAACACTGACCGCAATTGAGACAAGCATTCGCAATTCTCGTCAAGAAACATTGACGCAACTCGGGTTTGAAAAGAACGACTACGTTATGCGCACACCTAACACCGGAACAAAGAATGATCCGTTTGTTATTTCGAGCGACCCGGCGCAACAAAAACCAATGTTCACGTTCTTGGGCAGTACAGTGGGCAAGCTTCAAGATCCAAAAGCCGTGGTCCATTTGCGTATGCCCAATGGTACAGTTCAGCAATTTAGTCCAACTCAACTGCGAGCTTTGAACCAATAATGCCTACGCTGACCAATACCCAAGGCCAACTTGTTGATATGCTGACCGGGGAGGTTGTCGGGCAGGCGGAAGGTGCGCCCGCGCCCACGCAAGTTGATCCGCGCGCCACGGGCCCCGAAGGCGTTGCACCGGAAGGCAAGACAGCGCAGGGCCTGATCAATAATTTCTCTTGGGGCTTCAACAGCGCCTTGTTTGCACTGCCCGACTTTGTCACCAAGAAGATTGGCCAGGGCCTGGGCATGGAAGAAGACCAGGTTTTTACGCTGGGCAAATTCTTCAACAAAGGTGAGCGCACCCCGGTCAATGCAACGGAGCGATACGTCCGCGCAGCGGGCGAAGGCATCGGCGGCGGTCTCCCATTTACAGGCCTGTTGGCCTACGCAGCAAAAACTGCTCCTTTGGTCAAGGCTGCAGAGCCCGGGGCAGGCGTTTTGAAATCCATTGCCAACAGCGCAATCCAGTATGCACAGAAGAGCCCTATGGCTGCTGCTGCCACTGACATTGCTTTTGGTGCGGGCTACGAGGGTCTGCGCCAAGCTGTTGAAGAAAACGTCAGTGCGGATAATCCAAGCAAGAACCTGTATAAAGAACTCTTACCTGCTGCTGCTTTCATGGGCCTACCGTTGGCTGCTGCTAGTCTGCCCAGCGTCAAAGCTGCGGGCTGGACTATGGACAAGATTAAAGGCGCTCAGGGCGGCCTTGGCCAGATTGAGAAAGAAGCAATTGCAGGTTTGCCTAGGGGCTATCAGCTACCCTTAATCAACATCATCCCCAGCGTTTTGGTCAAGCGCGCCGAGAGCAAGCTGGCACAGGTGTTTGGCCCCATCAATGAGAGCCCCGAAGCCCAGCAGGCGCTCAAGCAATTGGAGGCCGCGCTGGCCGATCCACGCATTTCGGAAGCAGGCTTTATGTTTGACGTGTCTGAGCGCACGATGTACAGCCCCCTGCTTGCTCGCAAGGCGGAGTTGCTGGATAAGCTGGGGCCCAAGGAATTGGAATCTGTTAAGGCGCGTATCAACGAGAATCAACAAAAGCTGTCTTCGCTGTTTGATTCGTTTTCTCCCGAAGCCCGCAAGCCTATTGAAGAAGCGTTCATGGCCGCCCAACAGGAGCGCCAGAACTTCTTTGAGGGACTGGTGCGCCAGAAGAAGGACATGACAGACACAGAAGTTGCTGCGTTGTCCGAGCGCCTCGGTCCACAGAATCTTGACATGCTCAACAACGAGCTGCGCGGCGCGATCATGGCCGACATGGAAGCCGACTTTGGCATGCGCCAGAAAATCCTGTCCAAACTGGGCATGAAGCGCGCGACCAATCCTGACGGCACTTTGGCGGACACCCGCTATCGGGATGGCCCTGAGGCGGGGAAATCGCTACCGCAGTATCAGGCCTACGACATTGAAGAAGCTGCCCGCGCGCTGGTGGCCAAGTACAACCCGGCCCGCGCAACAGCAACCAAGGGCGGGCCCATGCCTGAGCCCATCAAGATTCTGCAAGACATGGTCCAGAACACGGACAAGGCACGGCAGGTCGCATTGAAGCAGGCTACCGAATCGCTGATTGATCAGCGCGTGAATGAGCAGTTGGCAGGCTATCCGCTTGATGAGACTTTGCGCGAACAGGTGATGGCCAACGTCCGTGCCCTGATCAATCCTTCCGGCACCAAGGGCAAAAAAGCAGCGGATGAATTGGCCCGGCAGATGACCATCCAAAAGGCTGCGGGCATCACGGCCAAAGGCGGCAACAAGGGCGAGGTGGCGGTGGCCACCGGTATCCCTGGCCGCCCCATTTACATAAACCCAATTCAGATCAAAACAGACGCCGAGTTGATTGCCCGCGAGGGCACCAACATTGACATCAACATTCCTGAAGCGTTGGACTTGCTGGCCGCTGGCCAGCGCGCGCGCCACGATGCAGTCAACTCGTTCAACAGCTCACTGATGTCGGGCCGCGGAACGCGGATCTCGGACGCGCAGCTCAAACTGGATCGCGGTAACGCTGGCTTCAAGGACATAGAAGACTTGGTCCTTGGATCGGTGCCCAAGATCAGCAGAGAACACGAAGCCATGAAGATGGCACTGGACGACTACAACGCTGGCTATGAGCAGCGCCTGCCGTTGCTCTTGACTTCGCAAAAGGCCGGGGGCCGGGAGTTTCTCCTGCCCAACGAAGACTTGATGCGCACAGCATTTAGGACAGCTGACAACTTGCGCCAATTGAAAGTCACTCTGGGCAACAACCCTGCCGCAGAAGATTTGCTCAACAAGGGCGCGATTGACTGGCTGCGTTCCAAAGGCGTCATGTCCCAAGAGGGCTTAGTTGATCCCAAAAAGATTAAGAATGTCTTGGACAACAACAAGAACATTGTTGATAACCTGCCCGCCCCGATACAGCAGCGCCTGCGCGATGAAGTGGCCAACGCCGATGACTTTGCCAAGCGCATGGGAGACCTTGATCGTCGCCGGGTGGAGGCCACAAACAACGAGCTGGACAGCCTTTTGGCCAAGGCCAGTCGCCCAGATGCAGACCCACAACAGATCCTGGTCACCGCTTTGCGTGACCCGGCCACCATGCGAATACTGGTTGACCAAGTAGGCAAGGACCCCGAGAGCTTAGCCGCGCTGCGCCGTCAGGTTTGGGATGTCGCTACAGGCGGTGCGCAGGGCGGTGGTGCACTGGAGTCGTTCCTGAAGAACAACGACAAGTCGCTGGGCGTCCTGTTTAAGAATACCTCGCATTTGAACGACCTCAAAACACTGGCCGACTTGCAGCGCCGTGTCAACGCCTTTGCCGATGTGACTGGGCAGATTCCTGCGTTCGATTCGCTGGATCAGGCGATGAAGAAGTTGTTTGGTTCGGGCATTCAATTCTTGACCACCACCATGCGTGAAGCAGCCGTGGGCCGTATCAACCCCAGCACCGGTGCTCTGGCCATCATGTTGCGCTTGACGGGAAGTATTGAAGATCAGTTGTACCAGCGTATCTTTACCAAGGCTTTGGAAGACCCTGTGTTTGCCAAGAGCATCACCAAAGTGGGCACACCGGCAGAAGCTAAGAAGCTGGCGGGCATGCTGCAAGACATCGGCATCTCGCCAACCAAGTACGCTTCCAAGCCTGCGCGGATCGCGGGTCTCGAGGCTTCACAGTTGGCGCAAGAGAGAGAAGAGGGTGCTCCTGCTCCTGCTCGGGATACCGCTGCATCAATGCTGCGCAAGCTGCCTCCTGCTCCGCAGACTCGTGGCATGCCGAACCTGCGTATGGGCCCGCCGCCCGCGGTTCCTGCTCAGGCTTCGCCTAGTTTGATGTACCCTACGTTGTTCCCAAATGATCCAATTAGCCAGATGTTGCTGCAACGTCAACAACAGGTGGCCCCCTCGCGATAGTAAGTAAAACTTTTTTTATAAAGGTGATAAATCATGGACTCAAAAATGAAAATGGCTAAAGGTAAAGACGGCAAGATGGTCCCTGCTTTCGCAGCAGATGGCAAGGGCAAGATGGCCAACGGCGGTATGATGAAATCTAAGATGATGGCATCTGGTGGCATGACCTCCAAGATGAAAGCCGGTGGCGGTGTGCACAAAATGCCTGATGGCAAGATGATGAAGAATTCTGCTATGCCAAAGAAAGCTCGAGGCTGATATGGCAGGGGCGGGCTTGTACGCCAACATCGCTGCAAAGAAAAAGCGCATAGCCGCTGGTTCTGGCGAAAGCATGCGCAGTCCCGGCTCCAAGGGCGCTCCTAAAAAGAGCGACTTTGCCGACGCGGCTAAAACTGCTTCATTCAAAACAGGCGGTGAGGCCAAGTCCAAGGTCAACGCTGCGGGCAACTACACCAAGCCTGAGTTGCGCAAGCGCATCTTCAATGCTGTGAAGGCCGAAGCTACGGCAGGTACTGGCGCTGGAGAATGGTCCGCGCGCAAGGCGCAAATGGTGGCACAGCGTTATAAAAAAGCTGGCGGCGGCTATCGTGATTAAAAAACCGCAGCAGTCCCTGAAAGACTGGGGCAAGCAGGATTGGGGAACCAAAAGTGGTAAAAAATCTTCTGACACTGGTGAAAGATACTTACCAAAAGCTGCGATCAAAAGTCTCAGCCCTGCTGAGTACGCTGCAACGACCAAAGCCAAGCGAGCCGGAAAAGCCGCCGGGAAACAGTTCGTAGCACAGCCCAAAAAGATCGCGAAAAAAACCGCGAGCTTTAGATAAATTGCAGTTGCCGTCTACGCCTAAGGCAGGGGTTCTCCGCTCTGGACGGTACTTGGGTCTGGATTCACGTCCAGACCCTTTTTTGCGTGCGCCTCAACACGCCGCCACCACTGACTGCAGTAGCCATCAAACTCCCGCCCGACCGAGACAAATTCCTGCACTTCTCCGTCCTGCGCCACCATTAGAATCACCCCCTGATTGATGTCAGTGCCGTGCTGGTGGTTGTGTGCGACAGCGTACGCAGCAAGCTGGACAAAGTAGTCCTCGATCCACGCTCGGCGCTTCATCTTGTTTGTCTGTTTGAAGTCGACAATGCAGGGCTTGCCTTTGTACACACCGATGAAGTCCGAGGTCCCCGCATAGCAGCCTGCGTACAGCAGCGGAATCTCCGTGCCCCACGCCTCGTCGACGTGCGGAAAGAACTTCTCGATCAGGGTATATCCCATGCGGTAGCCCTTGACCTGTAGCCACGTGCGCGGCGTTTCTAAAGGCCTGTTAAGCAGCATTCGCTCAACGACGTTGTGCATGTGCGTGCCCACGGTAGCTGCCTCGTTCTTAATGCGCTCCGCCTCATCCAATCCCACTCGGTTGGCCCAGTCATCCAGGTGAGCCCGGTCCTTCGTGGCTGACAAGATGGTGGTGACGCTGGGTACCGGCAGGCCACCGTCCAATGTATACACGCGGCCCGTGGGCAAGTCCAAACGCTTGAGAGTGGGATAGACATATTTATTCCTGATCGGGACGAGCTGCATTATTTGATCCATTCCTTAAGCTCTTCTCCGAGCACTGCGTTGGCGATGTTGATTTTGCTGCGCAGGGCCCTGACGATATGTTCGTCCACGGTCCCCGGGCTGATGAAGTCGACGTAGGTCACCTTGTTGGTCTGGCCGATGCGGTGAGCGCGGTCCTCGGACTGCAAGCGTACCTCGAGGTCAAAGTTGTTGTTGTAGTAGATCACGGTCCGCGCAGCGGTGAGCGTTAAGCCGTAACCGCCAGTGCGGGGGTTACCAACAAAGAACCGTAGATCGTGGTCCGGGTCTTGGAAGTTGGTCACGATCTCTTGGCGCGCCTCATCTTCCGTGTCGCCAAAATAGGTGGCCACCGAGGTCATGCCATGCTTTTCCTGCAGCGCCAGCTTGATGTTCTCAATGTCGCGTCGGTAGTTGGCCCAGATGATCACCTTGCCCTCGACCTCTTCGATCTGCGCCAGCAGTTCGTTGACGCGGTTGCTGGGGATGTCCTCCTGCCTGCCGTCGTCAAGCTTGACGTGGCCACAGCAGATTTGCTGCAGCCGCATGATCTGCGTGAGGGCATTGTTGGTGGTCATCATCGAGCCATCCTCCATCATAGACAGGGCCATGAGCTTCATCTGCTCGTAGTACTTTTTCTGCTCCGGTGTGAGCTCGATCTCGCGGCGCACGAACACTTTGTCCGGAAGGTCCAAGCACTCGTCCTTGGTCACGCGGAAGGCAAACTTGTTGAGCTTTTTCTGTAGCTCATCCAAGTGCCGATAGCCAACGATCTGTTTGAATGTGTGGGTCGACATCTTGCGTTCAATGAGGATCGCGTACCGCGCTTGGAAGGCGTAAAAACTGTGGAAGCCCAAGCAGTCGTTGCCCAAGAACTCACATTGGCTGTACAGGTCCAGCGGGCTCTTAGTGACGGGAGAGCCTGTGGCAATCCGGCGGTACTTAGCGTCCTTGCCGACCTTGATGATGCTCTTGGTACGCCTAGCTCCCGGTGTCTTGACAGTGGTGCTTTCGTCAACCGCCATAAAAGCGTTGGTCACGCGCAGAAAGGTGCGCGCAAACAGCATTCCCCTGTCTGTGCTAAAGGCCTCGACATTCATCACCAGCACCCGCAAGTGATCCACGCTGTTAAGCATCTTTTCCATCTCAACCTTCTCCGCTTTGCGCGGCGAAGGCGACCAGCATGCCATGGCCAAGGGGATATGCTCAGGCATGTGCTTAGGTATCTCGGAGGTATACCAATTGCGATATACGCCCTTGGGTGCTACGATGAGCATCGAGTTGATTCTGCCTCTGTCATAGAGCATTGCAGCATTGTTGATGAGCATAAAGCTCTTGCCAGTGCCCATCTCTGCAAGTACTGCAACCTCTGGCTCCTCCCAGAAACGCTGCAAGAATGCGGCTTGATGGGTGAACGGTGGGTTCTTGAAGGGGTAGTTGTTCAAAAAATAGTCCATTACTTTCTTTCTTTCTAAAAAAGGTTGTTGACAACCTAGAAAGTAGTGTACACTAATTGAACATTTAAAGAAAGGATAGCGTAAACATGCCAACCATATATGTTGTGCAAGAGATGCCTAATCACAATTTGGCCCCTGCTATGAAGTTTGGCGAGATGAAGATCTTGCTGCCTACATACACCCAGATTGCGTTCAGCACTGCACCCACCATTCGTTTATTGCGCAATAAACTGCGCAATTTCACCGACGAGGATTTCCTGCTCTTGGCAGGAGACCCCGTAGCAATAGGCTTGGCCTGCTCTATTGCTGCATTTGCCAACAGTGGCCGCTATACAGCGCTGAAGTGGGATCGCCGCGAGCACCTGTACATTCCCGTCAAAATTGACGTAACCCAGAAAGGAGAAAGCGATGAGTAATTTAAACACCATGTTCGAGGAAGACGCAGGGGCACTTACCGTAAAGGATGAGGACCTGACTTCCGTTGCAGCATTGGCCAAGCGTGCCAAGATGCTGGAAAAAGAAATCGAGGAGCACGAGTCTGTGCTCAAGGAGCGCAAGGAGCAGTTGCGCAAACTTGAGGAAGAGTCCATTCCCAACATGCTCAATGAGCTGGGCATGAAAGACTTCACCATGGCAGACGGCAGCAAGATTACTGTCAAGCCTTTTTACTCTGCCTCCATCAAGGAAGAGAACCGGGCCCAGGCGTATGAATGGCTGCGTGACCACGGCTATGACGACATCATCAAGAACACGGTCTCCGTGCGGTTTGGTCGGGGAGAAGACCAACTGTGCGAGAGCCTATTGAATCAACTGCGTGAGCAAAGCTACCCTGTGGAGCAAGCGCAGAAGATCGAACCCCAGACTCTCAAGGCCTGGGTTCGCGAGCAGACGGAGCGCGGCAGCGCGTTTCCATCAGAACTTTTTGGCGTATATATCGGCCAAAAAGCGACCATTAAATCAGCCTAAAGGAAATTAATCATGAGCAAGAATCAAGTAGCAGTCAAAGAAGACAAAGAGTATGTAGTTGCATTGGGCAACGCGTTTGAAGATGATGCCAATGGTGGCTTTGACAACATGGGACAGGAAGACTTTGCGCTTCCGTTCCTGCGCCTGTTGGTCAATACCAGCCCAGAAGTGGGTGTGGTTGATGGGGCCATGCCCGGCATGATCATGAACACCGTGACTGGGGAGCTGTACAACGGCAAGGATGGCATCAACGTCATTCCAGTGGCCTACGTGCGCCAATACATTGAGTGGGCACCACGCGGTTCCGGCAGCGGCGCTCCCATCTCTGTGTATCCGGCAACGTCAGATATTTTAAGCCGCACGCACCGCGAACCGGGCGACAACAAGGACTATCTGGACAATGGCAACTACATCGAGAACACGGCCAATCACTACGTGATGGTCATCAACGATGCAGGTATTCCTGAGCCAGCGCTCATCACCATGAAGTCCACCCAGCTCAAGAAGAGCCGCAAGTGGAACAGCATGTTGATGTCCACAAAACTCATGGGTAAGAACGGACCGTTCACGCCTCCTATGTACAGCCACGTGTATCGCTTGACGACACAGGCCGAGTCTAACGACAAGGGCAAGTGGTTTGGCTGGGAGATTGAGAAGGTCGGTGCTGTGGAAGACATGAACGCATACGGTGCTGCCAAGGCGTTTGCATCACAGGTCAGTGCCGGTGATGTGAAGGTCAAGCATGAGCATGCCGAGGGTGCCCCTGAGGCAGGCGTACAACCGTTCTGAGTTTCGGGGGGAAAGCAGTCACCGGTGACCACGTACCTGCAAGTACGCCTGTTTGGGGACAGGTCGGTAAATGCAGTAAGGTCCGACGCGAACAGGCCCGGCGAGATGGTGAGTACCCCCACCTTCCATAGAGAGTCGTATGACAGATATCACCAGATTCAAAGCCATTTTTAGTGGCCTAGACATTGCCTATGGCACCTACAGGATTAAATCGGAGCGAGGCGATGGTAAACAGGCGGGGCAGGCCACGGTGGTGCGTAAGCCACCAACAGATGACCTGTGGATTCAACATTTTGCAGGCATAGACCCATCACTCGGCATCATCCCTATACGTGCGGATAACACCTGCATCTGGGGCTGCATTGACATCGATCAGTATCCGCTTGACCACAAAGGTTTGGTTGAGAAAGTTCATCAATTAAAGCTGCCGCTCGTTGTGTGCCGCAGCAAGTCAGGAGGCGCGCATGTATTCCTATTTACAAAAACGCCTGCACCAGCTCGTGACTATCAGACGTATCTCAAGAATGCGGCAGCTTTACTTGGCGAAGCTGGCCGGGAGATATTCCCCAAGCAAGCAGAAATCCTCGTGGACCGAGGAGACACCGGAAACTTCCTTAATCTGCCGTACTTTGGCGGGGACTCCGGTACAAGGTATGCATTCAATGCGGACGGTTCTGCGGCGACCCTTGAAGAGTTCTATGCACTCCACGCTGCTAACGTCCAAGACGTACCGCTTAATTTTCCTGAACCACCTAAACAAGCAGAGAGTCCCATCAAGGACGGCCCGCCTTGTCTACAAGCTCTTTGTGCGCAAGGGTTTCCGGAAGGGACCCGCAATAACGGCCTATTTAACACTGGCGTCTATCTTAAGCGTGCCCATCCAAGCGGATGGGAGGACAAGATGGTCGAGTACAACCTTAAGTACGTTGCTCCGCCTCTACCAAATAACGAGGTCCAGATCATCATCAAGCAGGCAGGCAAGAAGGATTATCAGTACAAGTGCAAGGACTCACCTCTCAACAGTTTTTGCAATTCTGGACTCTGTCGCACTCGCAAGTTTGGAATCGGGGCTCACGCCCCAGACGCCGCTCAAATTGCCAGCTTGTCCAAGTACGCCAGCGACCCACCATTGTGGTTCTTGGATGTCAACGGCAAGCGCGTAGAGCTTGAAACAGAGATGCTCTACAACCAAGCTGCATTCCAAAAGGCATGCCTTGAGAAGATCAATGTTGTACCTCCAACGCTGCGCAAGATTGATTGGGAAAACACGCTCAACGCTCTCCTGAAAGAAATGGTGGAGACTGAGCAGATTACCGTGGCCTCTGAAGACACCAGCGTGATTGGTCGCTTCATGGATCTACTAGAAGAGTTCACCACCCACATGCAGCAGGCCTTGGCTAGAGAAGAGATGCTCATGGGCCGCCCATGGACAGACGAAGATGAGGCGAAAACCTACTTCCGGATCAAGGACCTTGACGCGCACTTGCTACGCAACAATTTTAAAGTCTTGACCGCGCCTAAGATGGCTCAACGCCTGCGGGAAATGGGTGGAGAGCCCATCAGCTTATTTCTTAAGGGCCGCGCTGTGCGTTGCTGGCGCATACCGCGCTTTGGCAAACAGGAAGCCCCGTTCGATACCCAAACTCAACGCACTGAAGGGAGTCCATTCTGATGTTAAAAATTGACGGTCACGATAACGCAATCCTTGGTCCAGCCTGCATTTGGAGGGGCGGCGGTCAAGTTACTGTGCTGGTGTATGACGCTGAAATCATCCGGGAGAACCTGATGAAAGATGGCATGGACAGCGAGGAAGCGCGCGAGTACATGGAGTTCAACATCGAGGGTGCTTACGTAGGCGAGAACACCCCCGTGCTTGTCTGGACAGAAGACATGTGGGACCATGACACCGACGATTGAAAAGGTCTTCGGGCCTCCCGGCAGCGGCAAGACCACCTACTTGCTTAACGTCGTAGATCGGGAACTTGAGGCTGGGGTTTCTTCTTTAAGCATTGGCTACTTTTCTTTCACCAAGAAAGCGGCCACCGAAGCGCGCGACCGGGCCCTGATCAAGTTCCCGCAACTGCACCCCAAGACTGACTTCCCGTTCTTCAGGACACTGCACAGCCTGGCCTACCGGGTGCTGTCCGTCAAGCCTGACCTGATCATGCAGGCAGAGCACTACCGTGAGTTTGCAACGCAAGCAGGTATTGAGATTAAGATCAACGCGGACGACGACATGGACATGTCCAAACCGGACAACCCCATCCTCAACGAGATCAACCTGGCCCGCATCCGCGGCGTAGACCTGCGCCAGCATTACAACGAGTCAAGGCTGGACATCGAGTGGCATCATTTTGAGTTTGTCGAGCGGACCTATCGCCACTACAAGCGCAGTAAAGATTTGCTGGACTTCACCGACCTTTTAGAGAGGGTGGTCAGCGATACGGACCAACTGCCCTCACTGGAAGTTCTGATCGTCGACGAAGCGCAAGACCTGTCCCGATTGCAGTGGCAACTGGTGGAAGCGCTGGCTGCCAAAGCCAAGCGGGTGTACCTTGCAGGGGACGATGATCAGGCGGTGTTCACATGGGCTGGCGCGGACGTCAAGAGCTTTTTGTCCTTTTCCGGCACCATCAAGGTCCTTCAGCAGTCGTACCGCGTTCCGAGCGCCGTGCATGCGCTGGCCAACCATATTGTTCACCGCATCCGCGAGCGCCAAACAAAGGTATGGAAGCCCAGAGACTTCGAGGGAAAGGTCCTGACCTACTACCGTTTTGAAGACGTACCGATTGACGATGGCCAGTGGCTCATCATGGCCAGCACCAACTACCTGCTCAACCCGGTGGGCGAATGGCTCAAGAGCAAGGGTGTGCTGTTTGACCGCAGTGGTGTTCCCAGCATAGGGCCAACCATCCTCAAGGCCGTGATCAGTTGGGAGCGCCTGCGCAAGGGCCAGCAAGTGATTGGCGAGGACATTTCCAACGTCTACCGGTATCTGGATTCGGGCCTCGTGGCCCGCGGCTCGCGGACCTTCAAGGGCGACCGCAACGAGCTGTACACCATTGAGCAGTTGCACAGCAGTTATGGTCTGCTGGCCACACCCATTTGGCACGAAGCACTGAGCAAAATTGCTCACGATAAACGTGACTACCTGATCTCGGTGCTGCGCCGCGGAACCAAGCTCACGGACGGTGGCCGGGTAAAGTTATCCACAATTCACGGAGCCAAGGGTGGTGAGGCGGACAATGTCCTCTTGCTGATGGACTTATCCACAAAGTTTGCCAAGGAATACCAGAGGAATGGCGACAACGTAAATCGCCTTTTCTACGTCGGCGTTACCCGCACAAAGCAGTCACTGCACCTGGTGCTGCCCAAGTTTCAAGACAAAGGATTTACTCTGTGAAAACATTTAGAACAATGCCGCTTTTCCCGACCCCCACAGAGTGGGTTGCCCCGGAAACTTTCCCCAATTTATCCACAGCGAAGGAGATAGCAATTGACCTCGAAACATGCGATCCCAACTTGGAGTCTTTCGGTCCTGGCTGGCCTCGGGGTGACGGTTTCATTGTCGGATATGCCGTTGCCGTTGAAGGCTGGGCTGGTTATTACCCTGTTGCTCACGCCGGTGGCGGCAACTTGGATAAGAGGTTGGTGGAGCGATGGGTCAAAGACGTCCTCGCCACCCCAGCCGACAAGATCATGCACAACGCCGCGTACGACGCTGGATGGCTGGGTGGAAGTGGATTTACCATCAACGGGCGTATCTACGACACCATGCTCGCCGCCCCACTTCTCGATGAAAACCGATTCAGCTTCAGCCTCAACGCCCTCGGCTTCGACTACCTCAAGGAAGTTAAAAGTGAGCAGGGCCTCAAGCAGGCCGCAGCCGATTTCGGTGTCCATCCTAAAAAGGAGCTCTGGAAACTCCCAGCGATGTACGTTGGTGAGTACGCCGAGCAAGACGCGGCACTGACGCTCAAGCTTTGGCAGCACTTCAAGATCAAGATGCGCCAAGATGAGGTTGAATCCATCTTCGCCGTTGAGACCGATGTGTTTCCGGTGCTGCTGGAAATGACCCGCCGGGGCATCCGCTTTGACAGAGACAAGTGCGGCCTGATGATTGACCGCATGCGCACCCGTGAGCACCAGTTGCTCAAGGAAATGAAGGAGCAGGCCGGTGTCAAGATTGACATCTGGGCTGCGCAGTCCATTGCCCACGCCTTTGACCGCTTAGGCATTCAGTACAGCAAGACCGAGAACGGCCTGCCGAGCTTCACCAAGCAGTTTTTGGACAACCACGAGCATCCGCTGGCCAAGATGATCATCGAGGCGCGCGAGACCAACAAAACACACAGCACGTTCCTGCAGCCGTACATGGACTTCAGTGCCAAGACCGGACGCATCCACCCCCACGTCAATCAGATGCGGTCGGATGACGGCGGCACAGTGACTGGCCGCCTGTCCATGGCCAACCCAAATCTTCAGCAGGTTCCTGCCCGGCATGAGATCATTGGTCCCATGGTGCGTGGCCTTTTCCTGCCGGAGCAGGGGCAGCTATGGGCATCAAACGACTTCTCTTCCCAAGAACCGCGGCTCTTGGTGCACTATGCCAGCCTCTTGGGCCTGCCCGGGGCCAACACCATGGTCTCCGCCTACCACAACGATCCCAATACCGACTTCCACCAGATGGTGGCCGACATGGCCGGGATCAAACGCAAGGCGGCCAAGACCATTGGCTTGGGCCTGATGTACGGCATGGGCAAGAACAAGCTCGCTGCAAGCCTGGACTTGGCGCTGAGCGAAGCAGATGAACTGATCACCCGTTTCCACCAAAACGTCCCGTTCCTCAAAGGCACCGTCAACGCGGTCATGAAACGCATTGACCATCCAGCCGCTGGCGGGTCGATCCGCACGCTGCTGGGCCGCAAGTGCCGCTTCCCGTTGTGGGAGCCGATGGAGTGGGGCGTGAACAAGGCGCTGCCCCGTGAACAGGCAGTCCTTGAATATGGCTCCCAGATCAAGCGAGCAGGCACCTACAAGGGCCTCAATCGTCTGATCCAGGGGTCTGCCGCAGACCAGACCAAAGCGGCCATGGTGGCCCTGAAAAAAGCAGGCTTCGACCCTATCCTTCAAGTGCATGATGAGCTTGCATTGTCTGTGCGCACGAAAGATGAAGCATTGCAGGCCGCGCAGATCATGGCGACATGCGTCAACATGGAAGTGCCCAACCGGTGTGACGTGGAAGTCGGCCCAAGCTGGGGCGAAGCAAAGTGACGTTATAATTTTTGACAGTCCCCGGGAAGCCGGGGGCCAATACGGCTGGGGATTGATCTCGGCAACCAAGGTAGGCGTGGGCAGGAACGATAAGCCCGTTACCACGCACAATCCCCAGCCGTATTGGTTACAAAACTGGCTTGCTCGTGCGGCTGTTTAACCTGAGATGAGCGCAGGCCAACAACTAAATAAAAAGGGCCCCGAGGGGCCCCTTTATCTAAACCAGCTCTTAATTTTCTGCCACAGCGTGGTTGGAGCCTTGTGGTCTTCAAACAAATCAAGCTGGTGCAAGGTAAAGAGGTATTCCCCCTTTCCTGTGCCAGAAACCCGTGTCGCGTCCAGTTTTAAGTTCGACGCCAAGTACAGGCCCGCGCGCCGGACAACAGATACCGGCAGCAGCGTCCACCGTGCCAGATCCGTGGTGCTGCCTTTGTACCCGTTCGCGCGCAGAGCAGCGAGGACCTTGGCCCGCGCTTCTTCTGGCTTGATGCGGGTGGTGTTCACCGGGCATTCCCCTCAAGGCGATCAGCCACCAAAGTTGCGTAGCCAGCAACATCCCGCCACGAATCCACCTTGTCGGGGTTGCCATTGATAATGCGTCCCATCTTGTGGACGATCATGTCCAAAGCTTCGCGCTGATCAAAAGCCAGTTGCGTGTCCCGCCTTTCGATGTAGGTGTGCACGATGCGCTTGATCATCTGCATGATCTCCGCGCCATCGATGAACTTGCCGTAGTCCTTGGCCCGCGAATCGAGGATCGCGTCGACGCTGTTGGGCCCCATATCAGTCCCAAACATTGGCTCGAGCTCCAACTCCGGAAGCTCTGGGAGCCCCTTTGCTTCAGCGCGCACCTTTGCACGTAGCTGATAGACGGTCGAAATCGCCATATTGAATTTCCTCGTTACTACCGAAGCAGAAGCATCGGGGTTCTTACGAAAATATTCCATTACTTTCAAAGTTTTCGGTGCAGATGGTCTAGACATGGGGTTCTCCTTATAAAACTGCGTTTTCAATGTCCGAAATTGGACGGGGGACTGGGTGCACAATTGCTCGTGCTTTTTTGTTTTTAACTATCGCTATGACAATGCCCATAGCTTTTTCCAATTCAGCTACAGTACAGGCATCTAGCTGTGCGTCATGAATTTCCATGGCAAGATTGAAAGAGGTGAGTTCGGGTCCGCGCAAAATAAACTTGCCAGTCTCCGCGCCACGGCGCCCCACCGCCAGTAGCGCGTCTTGCGCGGCCCGAATCTCGTCCTTCCAGTCATCCCCAATGCGCATCATCGCCAAGGCTTCGGTGATGTTGAATGCGCAGATCAGGATGTCAATATCATGTAGCGTGCCGAGGCCCGTGCACACCTGCTTGAGCGCCTCGTGGTTCTTGATCTTAAGCGTGGTCCCAGCGCTGATCTCGCCCACCACCTTCATGCCGCTTTTGATGTAGTTCATGGTGTCGTAGATCAGGCCCTTGGGCCGGTACTTACTGCGTTTTCTCATTGGCTTGCCTTTCTTCTTCTTCCTCTTCGCGGACCACATCGTGCTCTATATTTTTCATAGCAGTCCTTACAGAGGTTTTAGGAAAACAGGGGCCAGTGCACCGGGCAGGATAAGGGGTTCCGCTACCGCGCCGTAGATATCCTCGTAGGTGACCCGCGAACCGCGCTTCGCGGCCTCGGCAATAAGCTTCCTGGCCACCTCCGGCGGGACCATTTGATCGCGCAGCTCGTAGTGGCCCACGTTGCCCTGGGAGCAAGACAACATGTCCGCAAACGCTTGCTGGGTCATGCCCATCTCAAGGCGTATTTTCTTAATCCCGTTTTCCATCATCTACTCCTGTTGTTCTCGACTGCTTGGCCTTGTTGATATCTACAAACTTCTTGCTGGTGCTTTTCAAAACAAAGAAGAACTGGCTGTCGCGTTTGATTTCGTCCACCACTTCCCCTTCCCTAGTGATCAGCACCCAGTGGTTCTCGCCCCACTCTTTCCATCGCATGGTTGTTTTCATATATCCTTTCCTCTCCAAATATTGACGGCGCGTTTGAGCGCGTACCACAGGCTCTTCTGCATAAGTTGCCGCTTTAAACGCTCGTTCTCCAGCGTTAACTCACTGTTGAGCATGGACAGCATGTTCCACGCTTTTTGAAGTGCTTCCTCAGTCATGTGTTCTTCTCCTTCAAAGCCTGTTCAACTGCTTTAATCAAAATTGAAGGCGAATTCAAACTATATTTGTCATATAGGGTGTTGCGCTCGTTGTCCGTCAACCCGACCCAAAGCTTCTTGTAGTCTTGGATGTCATCGTCATCGGTTAGTTTTGCTTGCGCTACAGCTTGTTTACTTTTAAATCCGGTCATGTTTTCTCCTTTCATTTCGACTAGCATTGCGTCTACAAGCCCGTTTAGCTTATTTTTATCCAGTGCTTCGTTTCTCATGT
>TARA_R110000868_G_scaffold1253_12_pt1 | contig 27968 bp, 23 predicted proteins | sample TARA_R110000868 | Tara Oceans TARA_R110000868 (sample SAMEA4397489) | marine metagenome | biome: Polar Biome; feature: [SRF] surface water layer (ENVO:00010504); material: water (ENVO:00002006), including particulate matter (ENVO:01000060) such as... | depth 5 m | reverse complement strand
AAAACCATATCGATATCGCGCAATAGCGCTGATCGGTCTCTGGATCGCCGTACTGAAATCCGGCGCCTGCTGTCCCGGTCGCCATTTTGCAATGAATCGACACAATCTACCGCATATGGTACAAGATCGGGGAGTAAACCAATAGCAATCAGAGGCTTAACGGGAGATTTCTACATGAACCATTTCAAACTTATTCTGGGTACCGTTGCAGGCGTTGCACTGGCAACCACGGCATCCGCCCAGACTGTCGGCATCGGCTCGACCAAGGCCGGTGCTGTCGCGCAGATCACGGCGACGATTTCGAAAGCTGTTTCCGAGAATGCCGGCCTGCAGATGCGCAAGCAGACCATGGGCGGCACCCAGCAGTACATCCCGGTGGTCAACGCCGGCGAGCTTGAATTCGGCATTTCGAATATTTCGCAGTACTGGATGGCCGTCACCGGCACCGGGCTGTCGACGCCGAACAAGTACGATAACCTTCGGCTTGTGACCAACATGATGAAGTTCTCCGTCAGCATGATCACGCCGCGCAATTCCGGCATCAAGACGATGGCCGACTTCAAGGGCAAACGCGTTCCCTTCGGCTTTAAGGCCGCGCCGCTGTTCGCCAACATCACGGAAGGCTCGCTCGAAACGGCCGGTCTCAGCTACGACGACGTCAAGAAAGTGCCGGCGGTCGGACTGGTGCAGAGCTGGCGCATGCTGATGGCGGGCAAGATCGATGGCGCCATCGCAGCGGTCGGATCCGGTTTCATCAAGCAGGTGAATGCGAAAATTCCGGGCGGAATCGTTCATGTGGGCTACGAGAATACGCCGGAAGCACTCAAGAAAATGCACCGGCTGTTTCCCAAAACGTACTGGAGCACAATCCAGCCGCGCAAGGGCCTGACCGGCATTCTTGAGCCGACCGTACTGGTCACCTACGATTATCTGCTGTGGACCCACAAGGCCCTGTCCGACGAAACCGTCTACAAGGTTACCAAGGTCATGCACCAGCAGCGCAAGAACCTGATGGATGCCGGGCCCCTGTGGCGCACCTATCCGGAAGGCGCAGGTCTCGCGAAAAACCACGACACGCCGTATCATCCGGGCGCGATCAAGTACTACAAGGAAGCCGGCATCTGGCCGAACTAAGATCCTGGCATTAACCGCCGGAGCGAACGACCGCCCGCGCCCGTTTGGGCGCGGGCGTTTTTCGTTATTTTCGGGTGCTCCATACCGGAAATGATAGACAGACGCGCGGGAAACAACGAATATCGCGCTCCAAAAAAATATACAGAATAAATCTGTACGACAGGGACGCTCACCGGAGAATTTAACGTGGTTGACACCGATTCCAGTATTGAACAAAAAAGCCAATCGCTCCTTGCTACCCGGGAAGAATGCAGGCTCGTAACGGTCCTGAGCCTCGGTCTCGGCACCCTCATCAGCGTCATCGCCATCTCATGGGCGATCGATTTCTGGCTGGAGCTCGGCTTCACATGGTACGACGAACAGGCGATGGTCACCTGCCTCGGCCTGACGCTCGCCGTGATTTTCATTCGATTCCCGTATAACGGCGGCAACAGCCGGCCGGATTTGCCGTGGTACGACATACTGCTCGCCCTGATCGGCATCGCGGTATGTTTCTATTTCGTCTACATGTACGAGGATATCGAGTCCAACCCGTTCCAGATGCGCCCGACAGCCTTCGCGATCAGCGTTATCCTTCTTCCCATGATATGGGAGGCCCTGCGCCGCACCGCCGGGTGGAGCCTGACGATCGTATTCAGTGTCTTTCTGGCGTATGCCTTCGTCGGTCATCTTATGCCGGGCATGCTCAAGGGCGTGGAACAGGATAATATCCGGCTGATTGCCGCGCTCGGCACCAGTAATGTGTCCCTGCTCGGATTGCCGCTCAAGATTATCGTCCTGACCGTCGTTCTGTTCATCTGGATGGGACAGCTTCTGCTCCATACCGGCGCGTCGGAATGGTTCACCGACCTCGCCGCCGCCATCATGGGCCGGTCCCGGGGCGGCTCCGCGAAAATTGCCGTCGTTGCATCCGGCCTGTTCGGATCGATATCCGGCTCAGCGGTCTCCAACGTGGCTTCGACGGGCGTCATTACGATTCCCCTCATGCGACAGGCCGGCTATTCGGCGAAAAGCGCCGCGGCCATCGAAGCCGTGGCTTCGACCGGCGGCCAGATCATGCCGCCGATCATGGGGGCTGCCGCCTTCCTGATGGCGGAAATACTTGAACTCGAATACACCGAGATTATCATCGCTGCGCTCGTGCCCGCCGCGCTCTATTACCTCGCCGTCTTCGTACAGGCGGACCTCGAAGCCGCAAAGAACGGCATCGCGCCATTGCCGAAAGACCGCATACCGCCGTTTTTCCGGGTCCTGAAAGAGGGCTGGTTCTTTACCCTGCCCTATGTCGTGCTGATCTACACGCTGTTCTGGATGAACATGCCGCCGCAGCAAGCCGCATTCTGGGCCGCCATAACGGTCGTGGTCGTCAGCCTCATCTTTGCCTACAAGCAAAGCCGTATCACGCTTGCCCAGCTCGGCGACGCAGTCGCGGGTTGCGGCCGTTCGTCCGCCGATATCATTATCATCGGTGCGATGGCCGGCATCATCATCGGCATCCTCGACCGCACGGGCCTCGGCCAGGCGCTGACACTGATCCTTGCTGCCGTCGGCGAAGACAGCCTGTTCCTGCTGCTGATCCTGACCGCCTTCGTATCGATCCTGCTGGGAATGGGCATGCCGACATCGGCTATTTACCTTCTCCTCGCCACGATGATCGCGCCGTCGCTGGTCAAGCTCGGTGTACACCCGATCGCAGCCCATATGTTCGTGCTGTATTTCGGATTGATGTCGATGATTACGCCACCGGTTGCGATAGCCGCCTTCGCGGCGGCATCACTGGCCGGATCGAAACCCATGGAAACGGGATTCACCGCCGTCAGGCTGGGCTGGATAGCCTATGTCATTCCCTTCGTCTTCGTCCTGTCACCGGCGCTTCTCGGTCAGGGAACGGCGTGGGAGATCGGCTCTGCGACCGTCACCGCCTTTATCGGGGTCTGGATCGCATCCTGTGCGCTCATAGGGTACATGTTCGGTCCTCTGAGCATGTTAATGCGTCTGCTGATCTTCACTGCCGGGATATTGCTGCTTCTTCCCGGCCATACGCCGGAGATACCCTATGGCGAGATGCTCAACCTGATCGGATTCGGTCTCGGTGCGCTGCTGACCACCAAGGATTACCTGGCAAACAAGAAAAAGCGCGCTGTCCAGAAGGCCGCTGCCGCCGAATAACCGGCGACAGCCGAAAAAAGAAAAGGCGGGCCCTTTCGGGTCCGCCTTTTTTATGCTCCGGTATCGCCCGCTGCCGCACGGTCGATTGCCGCCAGCACACGTTCGGGCGTCAGCGGCAATTCACGGATACGAACGCCGATCGCATCCTCGACGGCGTTCGCGATCGCAGACGCGACGGGCAGCATGCACCCTTCCCCCAGACTTTTCGCGCCGAACGGCCCCGGTCCATGGCCCTGTTCCTGAAGAATCGATACAAAACCGTCGGGAATATCCGTTGCCAGCGGCACCCGGTAATCAAGCCCATTACCGTTCATCAGCATCGCGCCGTCATAAACCATGCAGGGAAACAGAACCCCGGTCAGCCCCATCACGGCGGAGCCTTCGTCCTGCCCGCGGCACACCAGGGGATTGATCGCCCGGCCGGCATCACCCGATACGACCAGCTGCCTGAGATGTATCAGACCGGTATCGCGGTCGACCTCCACTTCCGCGGCGCCCCAGCCAAATTCCCACGACACGCACTGGGTTTCCAGCGGTGCGGCGTGATCCATTTCGGGCTTGAAAAAGCCTGCCCCCGTAAACTCGTATCCCGTACCGCCGTAGTACCGCATAACCATAGGCGCCAGCGGGTGGGATTCATTTCCCTTGCGGATAGACCAGTCGTCGAGTTCGATCTCGTCCACGCTGCAATCCAGTTCGCGCGCCGCGAAGTCGAGCACTTTCTGCTTTGCCTCCAGCGTTGCCTGCTGAACCGCCTGCGCCATTACAACCACTGCGGAGCTTGCATTGGTTCCCTGATCGAACGGCGTGTAGTCCGTATTCAGACCGGGATACACCACGCGATCGAGACCGGTATTCAGAAGTTCGGCGACGATCTGCGACATGGAGGTATGAATACCCTGACCGATCTCGATCGTGCCGCATTCCAGATACACCCCGCCGGTGGTCGTAATCCGTACCCGCGCCTGGGCCGGTTTGTTGACGCCGCCCGCATCCTTGAAACCGATCGATACGCCCATCCCCCGACCGTCCCCATGGGAGCGTTCGCCGTATCCGGCGCGGTCGGCGACGAGCTGTAACCCGGCCCGCAGGTCTGAATCGATCCCGCTTTCGCCCGGAACATAGGCTTCGCCGAGATCCTTGACGTTCTGCATCCGCAGATCGAGCGGGTCCCGGCCGAGCGCCCGGGCAATGATGTCGATCTGCGATTCCGATGCCCAGGATGCCTGGGTGCCGCCGAACCCGCGATACGGCCCGGCCGGCGTGGTGTTTGTCAGAATACAGTCGCAGTCGATATTCAGATGCTGCCATTTATAGGGCCCCGGCAGCCGGTAGCCCGCTTTTTCGGCAACAAGCGGGCTGGCATCGGAATACGCACCCGCATCGAGCAGAATTCGGCCCGACCGCGCGACGAACGTGCCGTCGGCCATGACGCCGGTCCTGACATCCAGGATTGCCGCGTGCTGGCACTGCGTCAGGAAATTTTCCTCGGTCGTCATGCAGTACCGGACCGGACGCCCCGACATACGCGCCAGCAGAATAGCGATCGGCTCGGTCTTGCAGTTGTTCTTGGCGCCGTACCCGGCGCCGAGATAAGGCACCTTCACCCGGATCTGGTTCTCCGGATACTGAAACACCCGTGCGAGTTCCTTTCGCAGCGGGAACGGGTTCTGCGAACTTGTCCAGATTTCGATAACGTCGCCGTCCATCCGCGCGACCGTTACGAACGGTTCCAGATGAAAATGCTGATCCCGCGAAAACACGAAACGGTCCTCGAAGATACGGTCGCATGTATCGAACGCCTCCGCCGCGCCCGTTTCATAGGAAAACCGGTAACAGTTGTTCCGGCCGATGCGACGGGCGCCGCTCGCGCCCTGCCCGTAGGCAGGCACTATCCCCATCGGTTCTTCCTCGAACAGTTCGGGCGCACCCTCGGCCATCGCCGTGTCGATCGTCGGAACGACAGGCAACAGATCGTATTCGACGGTAATCCTCTCCAGCGCGGCGACAGCCTGAAGTTCGGTCTCCGCCGCAACAGCGGCGACGGTGTCGCCGATATACCGAACCTTGTCGATCGCCACGATCGGCTGGTCCTTGATGAAATATCCGTAGGTCGGGTTCAGTCCGTCAAGGTCGTCGCGCGTGACGACCGCATGAACGCCCGGCATGTTCCGCGCCGCCGACGCATCAATGGCAGTGATCCGCGCATGTGCATGGGGCGACCGCAGAACCTTGGCATGCAGCATGCCCGGGAAGGATATGTCGACCGTATAAGTCGCCGTACCGGTTGTCTTTGGTACGGCATCGGTCCGTGCAAGATCCTGCCCGACGACATGAAGGATCGGCGATACTTCGTTCATTCGCCTGTCTCCGCCGTCAGTTCGGCCGCTTTCTCAACGGCTTCGATAATCATTTCATAGCCCGTGCACCGGCAGATATTCGCCCCCATCCAGGCCCGAATGGCCGGCCTGTCCGGGGCCGGGTCTCGATCGAGCAATGCCCGCGCCAGCATGATCATTCCCGGCGTGCAGAATCCGCACTGGAAGGCGCTGTTCTCGACAAAAGCGCGCTGGACGGGGTCCAACCGGCCATCGGCGGCAACCAGCCCCTCAACCGTTCGCACATCGGCGCCATCTGCCTGCCAGGCGAAGGTTCCGCAACTCGAGACGGGCTTTCCATCGAGCAATACCGTGCAGGCGCCGCAGGCGCCGAGGTCACAGGACAGTTTCGTGCCGGTCAGCGCAAGCCGGTCGCGCAGTACATCGATCAGCATTTCCTCCGGCCGGACATGAAACTCCCGGGCGGCCCCATTGACCGTGCAGCTCACAAAGACGAATTCGCCGCTCATGACGGTTCTCCCGCGGTCAGACGGTCCGCCAGCCGGCGCGCCAGAACGGTAATCATCCGGCGGCGATAGGCGGCGCTCCCCATGGGGTTGTTTCGCGGTTCGGGCGGGAACGCGGCAACGGCGTCATCGATTTCTTCCACGGGACCCGACCAGCACTGCGGATGATCGTAGGCGCATCCCACGGACACCCTCGCCCGCTCCCCGTCGAGTCCGACCGCCACGCTGACGACCGGTTTAAGGCTCCGGTCGAAGGCTATCCCTGCACCACGGGCAGGAACTTCGATCCCCGTGAGCAGGGCGTGCGGCGGGATGTTTTCCGGCCCGGCATCGGCCGGCACTGTTACCTCCCCGCGCTGCGTCAGGAACACCAGGCTGCCGCCGGCGGCGGCGAGCAGCACGCGGCCGTCATACCCGGGCTCGGCCGCCATAAGGTTGCCGCCGACAGTGCCGGTCATCCGAATCCGAATATTCCCGATCGTTTTCCAGGCCATCTGAAAATCCGGCATTTTCGATGCCAGAACGCTATCGGTCTCGATATCCCAATGGGTGGCCAGCGCACCGATGCGTATTTTGTCGCCGCCGTCCTCGATCGCGCGCAATTCCGCCAGGCCCGATATATCGACGACGGCATTCCATGTATCGCCGCCGCGCATGCGCCGGACGAGATCGATCCCGCCAGCAATGATCGTCACGTCGCCCGCCGCGGAAATGGCGTCAACCGCATCTGAGAGGGTTTCGGGCTTCTCTAACCGAAAGGGCGATATTGCCCGGTGGGTCCGGGAAATCCATCCCGCGTCTGTCGAATGGGTATACATCACCGCAGGTTCAAAATTCGGCGGCCCCGTGTCAATGAAAAAGGGCGGCCCGAAGGCCGCCCCAAATCCGTTCAGACAATCCCGATCATGAACCGAGCGGCTTGAACTGGTAACGGTACGGCCATTTATGGCCCGCTTCTTCCATGTACTTCATGTATTTTTCCATGATCAGCGGTCCGTCGATGCCGAATGCCTTGTTCAGGTCATGCGCTCTTTCGTTCGGCCAGTCCTTGAGCGCCTCTGCCCACTTCGCCTGCTGTTCGACCGGCAGAACCGAAACATGGGCGCCGACGGTTTTCAGCTTGGCAAGCCCGGCGGCTTCGCTCTGGTAGGAATCCTCGTTGGCCACGGTTTCGTAGCTCGCAGCGGCCTCGTCGATGATCTTGAGCACATCGGCCGGAAGCTTCTTCCGCGTGTTGAGGTTCATGGTCAGAGCATTCTGCGCCATCGCCCCGTGATTTGTGACCTTGAAGTGGGGCGCGGGCTCATGAAACTTGAACCCGAAATACACGCCCGGGAACATGATGAACCCCGAAGCCACACCCGTCGCCAGGGCGTTATAGGCGGTCGGCAAAGTCGTTGTGACCGGAATTGCGCCATAGCGTTCAACCCAGGGCAGGTTGGGACCGGCCGCGATAATCTTCTGGCCCTTGAGTTCGCTGACGTCGTTCCAGGCGAATTTCGTCCCGAGCCCGTAATTGTCGAACCCCGTTATCGCCATCAGCTGCTGGTTATATTTCTTGGGGAGCATGTCGTAGATTTCGGGATGCTCCGCCATCACGCGGCGCTTGACCTTGGTATTCAGCCGAACGTCAGGCGTTGTGAAGGGTGTAAAATAGTCGAAATTCGCCGGCAGCATTTTCGCGCTTTCAAAGCAAACGCAGAACCCGCCAATGTCGAGCAAACCTTTTTCGACCGCTTCCAGCGTCTCGTGCACTTTGGCGATCTTGCCGGCATAGGCATGGATGAAGCGAACCTTGTGCTTCGTTTCGGCCGCCACCCGCTTGGTAATCAAGTCGGCCATATGGTGTTCCATATTACGGACATAGGCGACCGGCTTGCTCGGATGACCTGCGCCCATACGAAGGACAAAAGTCTTCGCATTCGCCGCCGCACCAAGCGCCAGCGAACCTGCAATAATGGCGGCAACACCCGCCGTGATCTTAGTTGTGTTCTTCAAAACGAACCTCCCATTCAGGTTGATTAAGTTCAACTATTTGGTTCTTTCGAAAAGCCTATCACGGACCAAAATACCGCAAAAGCTTGTCGTCTTTCGTAACGATCGTCGTTAGACAAAGCCCGTCAACCAGCTGGCAATACCGGGGTAGACCCAGATCAGACCGGCCGTGATGAGCATCATAATCCAGTAGGGAATAGACCCCCTGAATATCTCTCCGAGCTGGACCCCGGAATCCGGAACGGCCCCCTTCACCACGTAGACAACGAGGCCGAAGGGCGGCGTCAGGAGCCCCGCCTCGATCAGGAGAATACCGAAAATCGCAAAAGCGATGGGATCGATGCCGATATCGATGAGGGAAAACAATGGCACGGTCAGCAGGATGATCGAGATTGAATCGAGGATCATTCCAAGCACGATCCAGATGATGACCATCATCAACCCGACCAGCGGACCGTCTCCTACCGCGTCCTTGATAATCGTGTCGATATCGGCGAGAGACAGGAAGCGCGCATACATGCCCGCCGTCACCAGCAGGATCATGATCGGTGCGGACGTCTTGCCGGCATCGACAACGGCTTCGACAATCCCCTTCCAGCGAAGCCCTTTCAGGATCGCCAGCACCATTGCCGCAAGGGCGCCGATACCCGCCGCTTCCGTCGCGGTAAAGGCGCCGCCCCAGATACCGCCCATCACGAGGACAATGATCGCGACCACGCCAACGGTGGAGACGATTTCGCCCCGGGTAACGGGATCCTGGTCTTCCTTGGGGATTTCAGGCGCAAGTTCCGGCCTGATCTTAACCGCACCGACGGTGTAGACGATAAACAGAACCGACAGCAGCAGACCGGGGATAACGCCGGCGACAAAAAGCTTGCCGATCGATTGTTCGGTGATAATTCCCCAAACGATCAACAGCACGCTGGGCGGAATCAGCATGCCGAGACAGGCCGACCCGGCGATAGAGCCGAGCGCGAATTCCCGCCTGTATTTGAACCGCATCATTTCGGGATAGGCGATCCGGCTGAACGCGGCCGCCGAGGCGATCGACGTGCCCGTCACCGCGGCAAATGCCGCGTTCCCCGTAACCGTCGCCACGGCAAGGCGGCCCGGAATGCCGCCCAGACACCGATTGATCACCTTGTACAGATCGCCGGCCGCACCACATTTGGCGACAAAATCCCCCATCAGAACAAACAGCGGAATTGTTGCGAACACGTAGTGGCGGACAAGCTCATATGCCGCGCCGCCGACCTGCGCCGATGCCAGATACATGTCTTCGAAGATGAAATAGGTACCCACCATCGCGGTCATGCCAAGGGCAACGGCGATGTGAACGCCGGAGAATATCGCCACCAGCATCCCGATCAGCGTCAGCACCATGAGGGTGTTCAGTTCCATCGGGATACTCCGTGTGTCACAAAGCCGGGCCGGTCGGAATCAATCATCATATTTCTTCCGTCGTGCCGAACTCGTCGGCCTGGGCACCCGGTGTGGTGTCGTTGCACCCGGCCGCGCGCAGCAACATGACAAAATAAATCAGAGTGATCAGAATTGCGGAGCCAATGATGATTGTGCGGATCGGATATACCGGAACCTCCAGCGCACCGATGCCCTGATATTCGCCGATTTCCCAGCCCTTGATCATGTCGGTCCAGCCCCCGACAGCAATCCCGATCATCAGCGCCATGCCCATCAGATAAGACACCGCATTGACGATGTGGCGCCATTTCTTGTTCAGATGATCGAAGGAGATCGTCGTCCGCAGCATGCTGCCCGTCAAAATCGCCAGCGGGATCTGAAGAAAAACAACTGCCGGAACCGAATTGGTGACGATTTCATCGCCACCCAGGAATGCGCTGAAAAAACCACGTCCGACGACTTCGACGAAGATGACAATGGCCATCACCATCAGCCACGCGGCGGCAACGTAATTCAATGCCGAGCAAATACGTTCGAGCACCCGATACATGACGTTTCCTTCCTGTGCGCGGCCGGGTCTCTTTTAGTCGTACCCTGTTCCGCTGAGTTTCGGATGTCGCCCTGTACCGTCACACTCGTACAGGGCGACATCCGAAGACTTAAATTATCGGTTGATAATTTATAACACAACCCGTCATGGCATAGGAATTTCCTGATCGTTCTCGGGGACATTCCATCCCTTGCGGGTCGCAGGTCGCTCGACGATCTCGAGATACCACCGCCGCACATTCGGATATTCGTTCAGATCGACGGTCTGCCAGTCGAACCGTGCGACCCAGGGCCACACCGCCATATCGGCAATCGTGTATTCGTTGCACGCAAGATAAGCGGTCTTGGCCAGCTTCCTGTCCATGACACCGTACAGGCGTCTGGTCTCCGCCAGATAACGTTCCTGGGCATACGGCGCCTTGCCGGGATTGTACTTGGTGAAATGGTGGCACTGGCCGAACATCGGGCCGACACCGCCCATCTGGAACATGAGCCATTCAACCGTGGACCATCTGTTGTCGGGATCCTGCGGCCAGAATTTGCCGGATTTTTCCGCGAGATACATCATGATCGCGCCGGATTCCATCAACGATTTCCCGCTATCGTTATCGACGATCGCCGGGATTTTGTTGTTCGGACTGATTTTCAGAAATTCCGGGGTGAACTGCTCGTCCTTCCCGATATTTATCGCATGAACCGTATAGTCGAGCCCGCATTCTTCGAGCATCAGCGATACTTTGCGCCCGTTCGGCGTAAACCAGGTATAGAGATCGATCACGAGGTGTTCTCCCTTGTTTCAGAGTTTTCGTCGGTGACTTTTCAGGTGGTCAGCTCCGTCGCCATCACGTCGGCCTTAATTCCCTGTGCCTCTTCCGCAGCGAAATTCAGTTCGACCTTCACGTCGTTGGGATCCATCAGGAAAAGCTGAAACAGGCCCTGATCGTCAACCTGGCGCTTCGTGTAGGCAATCCCTTTCGCATCGAGATGCTTCATCATGTCCTGCAGTCCGGTCGCGCGGAATGCCACATGGTCCACAACACCCGACCCGCTGGTCGCCGTCGATTGCTGACCCAGATATTTTTTCCGGTTTTCGGAAACGTCGGCGCCGCCGACGGTCAGGTGCAGCACGGGTTCGTCGCCGACATAAAGCCAGTGGACCGGCATCTTGAAGTCCGGGTGCGGGCCGGACACCATTCCCAGCACATCTACGTACCAGTCCCGCGTGCCGTCGAGGTCTTGCGTCTGAATCAGGAAATGTTCCAAGTGAGAAAGCGGCATGACGTCCTCCAGATCGCTAATTTCGATTATCGTAGCGCATCGGAAAGAATAGCGAAATGTGACGGGGCAGCAATGCGCACACGTTATGATGAAGAAATTTTGGATCGCAACCCGGACCATTTCGGCTATACCTCACTCAAATAATATCGTCGAATTACACAGGGAAAGAGCCATGACCGCATATTGGCTGGCACGCGCCAAGATCAACGATCACGACGAATACATGAAATACGCGAAGCAGGTTCCGGCTATCCTGGAACAGTTCAACGGCAAGATTCTGACCCGGGGCGGAAACCACAAAACCCTCGAAGGAAAAGACTATTTCGAGCGTTTCGTGGTGATCGAGTTCGCATCGATGGCGGACGCCGAAGCCTGTTTCAACTCCGACGCCTACAGGGAGGCGGCTGCATTCCGCCGCCGCAACGGCGTCGGCGACAACGAACTTACCATTGTCGAAGCGGGCGACCTGACCCCGACCGACTAAATCAATCCCCCTCCCCTGCAAGGAACGAAAATGACTGGATATGTTGTAGAACCTATGGACCTTCCGACAGTTGCCGTGGCCGGCACCGACGAGGTCTTCCCCGTGCGCCGCATCTACTGCGTGGGCCGGAACTATGCCGAGCACGCCCGTGAAATGGGTTCGGACCCGGACCGCGACCCGCCGTTTTTCTTTATGAAACCCAACAACACGATCATCCCCGACAACGCGGCCTTTCCGTATCCGTCGCAGTCGGAAAACGTGCATTACGAGATGGAACTCGTCGTCGCGATCGGCAAAGGCGGCAAGGACATTCCCCAGGCCCAGGCCAACGATCATATCTACGGATATGCCTGCGGCCTCGACATGACGCGCCGTGACCTCCAGATCAATATGCGCGAAAAGGGCCGTCCCTGGGAAATCGGCAAAGCGTTCGACGATTCCGCACCCTGCGCCGAAATCCAGCCCGCTTCGAAAATCGGACACCCGTCGACCGGCGCGATCTGGCTGAAAGTGAACGGCGAAACCAAACAGAGCGCCGATATCGCCGATCTGATCTGGAACGTTCCGGAAACGATCGAATACCTGTCGGGTCTCTTCGAACTTCAGCCGGGAGACCTGATCTATTCGGGAACGCCCGCAGGTGTCGGCCCCATCGTCGCCGGCGACCTGATGGAAGGCCATATCGACGGCGTCGGCGACATCACGATCAAAGTCGTCTGAAACAAAACGCTTGCCGGCGGGGCACACAAATAGAATCCCCGCCGGCCTCAATTCTCAACAGGAAGGAAACACTGCAATGTCCGGACCCGTCATCAAGAAAGAGGACATCCTCGCCGCCTGCGAAGGCATGCTCAGCAAACAGCTCTACATGGTTCACACCTTTCCCGCCAACGGGATGGGTCCGGTGATGGAGAACATCGAGCCCCATCTGAAATTCCAGGTCGAACTGGAGGAAAAAGGCATCATGTTCGGCGCCGGTCCGTTCTGGGACGACAATGAAGAACTGTGGGAAGGCGAAGGCATGGTCATCATCCGCGCCGGATCGCTGGCTGAAGCCAAAGAGATCGCAGCCTCCGACCCGATGCATTCGAGCGGCGCGCGGAATTTCAAAGTCCGCCCCTGGCTGATGAACGAAGGCACCGTCACCGTCAAAATCCGCTATTCCGACGGCTCGCGCGAAGTCATCTGACCTTTATTGAATTTCTACCGGCGCGCCCGTCTCCGCACACCATCGCCAGCCCGGCGCGCCGGACTTCACATGAACGCCGCCGACCCACCGGTCCACCGGCGCAATATCCAGCCAGTCCGCCTTTCCGGCAAGCAGGTCCCTGCCGATATCGGTGATATCCGCGGTCGTCGTCTGCCACCAGTCGTCGCTATCCGTCGACCCGGACAGAGTGACCGCGGGATTGTCGCCGCCGCCCATCGGCGCCAGCACGCATTGCCGGAAGCCCAGGTCGCCCATAAAAACCAGCGGCTCGTATTCAAGCGTGTACCGGCGGAACAGATTCCCCGCGGACACGGGTCCGTGTTCCTGCAATACCTGAAGCGTCAGGTATTCGCTGAGGCTCAACCCCGATTTGCGGTCGGGCAGTTCCATTAGCTGCCGCTTAAACGCCGCCGCGGCCGCCGGTATTTCGGGCGTACCGCTGTCCGAAATGCGCCACATCGCAGATGGATCGTGATCTGCAAATGCGTTCCAGCAACGGGACCCGAATTCAAGAATGTCCGGTGTCACCGGCGCAAACAGGGACCAGACATCCCGAAGCGCAGCCGGCGACAATTGCCCGAGACCGAGGAATTTATCCACCGACGGATGACCGTCGCAACAGACGAAAGTCAGTTCTTCTGGGGTACCGTGCTTCGAGTACCAATCGAGCAGGAAAACAAGGCATAAAAGATCGTAGGAATCGTGTTCGAACCACAGACATACGCGTTCGAAACCGATGGACGCATCGAGAAACGCGAATTCCTCAATCAACCGGTATCGCGTCTCAACGACGGAATCCGACAGGCCGGCCCCGACCAGGAAGTTCGTGGCGGTTTCAATGAAATCGCGCCTGTCGCCGGGTTTCGGAGCCGGTCCATGCACGAAGGGGTAGGCGAACATCTGGAATTCACCAGCAAACCCCGCATCGTGAAGACCCGATTTTATGTCATGACCGCAGCGGAGATGTAGGGTCTTCTTTCCGGCATCAGGCGCCGGTTCCGCCTGCATCGCTCCGGCCATTATCGTGCCCCGGAAACGTCGAGAACCGTGCCGCTGACGTAGCTGGCCTCGTCCGACAACAGCCAGACCACCGCATTCGCGACTTCTTCGGGCCGGCCGACCCGCTGCATCGGCAATGCGGGGCCGACTGCCTCCACACGCCCCGCCGGCTGAATTTCCGTATCGATGACCCCGGGACTGACCGCACAGACACGCACGCCTTCGGCGGCAACTTCCTGCGCCAGCCCGAACGTGAAGCTGTTGATCGCCCCCTTGCTGGCACCGTAGTGAACGGACGCGCCCGCCCCGCCGAGTTCCGACGTTCGCGACGACAGATTGACGATCACCCCGCCAGTGCCGCCATGGGCCGTCGACATACGCCTGACCGCTTCGCGGGCGCACAGGATAGACCCGACCACGTTGATCATCATGTGGCGGACCAGGGCGTCGCCGTCCATTTCGTCGATACGCGACAGCGGTTCCAGAATGCCGGCGGAATTCACCAGTCCGGTCGGCCTGCCGAGTTCGGCATCGCAGGTTTCGAACATCCAGATCACATCGGCCTCTACCGAGATGTCCGCCTGCACCGCGATCGCGCGTTGCCCGCGTGCAACGATTTCGCCGACCACGGATTCGGCGCGCGCCGCATTTCCCTGATAGTTCACGCAGATATCCCACCCGGCATCCGCCGCTTTTAACGATGTTTCCGCGCCGATTCCGCGTCCGCCGCCGGTTACCACCAGAATTCCGCTCATAGCCCGCCCCTCCGTTCGGTTTCCGATACTCGACCAGCGTGAATGCGGATAGTCAATAACCGCAATTGACCGGCAGCACGCACAACACGACAATGCCGAAAAACGGAGTACGCATTTTGGGAACGACGCAGACCGACGGGGGCAATATCCGCCTCGCCGCCGATATCGGCGGGACATTTACCGACATCGCAGCCTTCGACCCCGGTTCGGGACGGCTTCACTTCGGCAAGACGCTTTCGACGCCGGATTCCCTGATCGACGGCATTGCCGAAGGCGCCCGGAAAGCCGACGCCGCCTTCGCTGATGCCGGTATTTTCCTGCACGGGTCGACCGTCGCCATCAATGCGATGCTGGAACGCACCGGCGCGAAAACCGCTCTGCTGATCACCGAAGGCTTCCGCGACATATATGAAATCGGGCGGGTAAACCGGCCCGATGCCTATAACCTGTTCTTCCAGAAACACGAACCGCTGGTCGAACGCGCCCTGCGTTTCGAAGTGAACGAGCGGCTCTTTGCGGAAGGCGAAGTCTACAAGCCGCTCGACGAAGCCCAGGTCCGGAATACCTGTGAAAAGCTGCGGGAAGAAGGTGTCGAAGCCGTCGCCATTCTGCTGCTGCACTGCTACGCGAACCCGGCCCATGAACTGCGGGTCCGCGAAATCGTGGAAGAAGAACTGCCCGGCGTCTTCGTCTCGACCTCGCACGAGCTCAGTCAGGAATACCGCGAATTCGAACGCTGTTCGACGGTGGTGGCGAACGCCTATATCGGACCGAAGGTTAAGGGATATATCGCCGGCATCAACGATCGCATCCGGGCCGACGGGTTCAACGGGTCTTTTCTCGTCGTCCAGTCGACCGGCGGTCTGTATGACGGCGAACAGGCGCAGCGGCAATGCGTCCGCATGCTTGAATCCGGGCCGGCGGCCGGCGTCATTGGCACCCAGGCCCTGTGCGACGCACTCGGCATGGAGAACGCCATCGCCTTCGACATGGGCGGAACGACCGCGAAGGCCGGGGTTATCCACCACGGCGAGGCACTGACGACCGGCAGCGCGCTGATCGGCGGGTACGAGCGCGCGCTGCCCATACAGATCGCCATGATGGATATCTTCGAGGTCGGCACCGGCGGCGGCTCCATCGCCCGGATCGCCGACGAAGGCGGCCTCCGGGTCGGCCCGCAAAGCGCCGGGGCACAGCCGGGACCGGCCTGTTACGGCCAGGGTGGCGAACATCCAACCGTGACGGACGCCAATGTCGTGCTTGGTCGGCTTTCGCCCGACCGCTTCCTCGGCGGAGAAATGGCGCTCGACGTCGCGGCGGCGGAAAGCGCCGTCGACAACAAAATTGGCGCACCGCTCGGCCTCGGAACGGTTGAGGCGGCGCAAGGTATCCTGCGAATTGCCGTCACCGCGATGTCCCATGCCGTGAAGGCGGTAACGACCGAACGCGGGCTCGACGCCGGCGATTTCGCGATGGTCGCGTATGGCGGCGCCGGGCCCCTGCACGCCTGCAATATCGGGCGCGAAATGGGAATCCGGAAAATTATCATACCCAGGTCGCCGGGGCATTTCTCCGCCTTCGGCATGCTGTTTTCCGATCTCCGCTACGATCATGTCCGGTCGCGTTTCATGCGCCTGGCAGATGCGGATTTCGCCGATATCGAAGCCGTCTATGCCGAACTTGCAGCCGAAGGTCTGGCGGAGATCGAAAAAGCATCGGTCGCGCCCGAGCGGGTGGTCGTGTCGCGCGGTGCAGACATGCGCTATGTCGGCCAGGAACACGCCGTGACCGTGGATCTTTCGCCGGATCTGTTCGCCAACGAGGACCGCGCGGGAATCAAGTCGCGGTTCGATGCGGTTCACGACCTGCGATACGGCACCTGCGCCCCGCAGGAACGAAGCGAGATCGTGAGCCTTCGCGTCACCGTGACCGGCATGCTCGAAAAACCGGTACTCGAACGGATCGAACAGGGCACCGCCGAGCCGCCGGACGCTGCGAATACCGGTACGCGACCGGTGCGGTTCGGCGACGTCGCGCACGATACGGGGACCTGGAACCGCACGAAGCTGCTGGCCGGAAACCGGATCGACGGCCCCGCACTGATCGAAGAACATGCATCGACGACCGTTCTCCATCCCGGCGACAGGCTTGAAGTAGATGCGTTCGGCAACCTTGTTATCTCCGTTGAAGGGCCCGTGTCATGAATACGTCCAGCGTCAAATCCGATCCCGTCGTCACCGAGATTGTGCGGAACGGCGTCATCGCCATCACGGAGGAAATGAAGTCCAACCTGATGCGCACTGCCTACAACATGATCATCTACGAGGCGCTGGATTTCACGGTCGGCCTGTTCACCGCAAAGGGCGAAACGATTTCCATCGGGCTCGGCCTGCCGATGTTCATCCGGGGAATGGCCGAAACGATCAAGGCCAAGCTTGAACATTTCGGTCCCGACGGCATCAAGCCCGGCGACATTCTGCTGACCAATGACGCCTATATCACCGGCAGCCACCTCAACCACCTGACATTCACGATGCCGATCTTCCTGGACGACGCGCTGATCGGGTTTGCCTGCTGCATGGCGCACTGGCCCGATATCGGCGGGACGCTGGACGGCATTACCACGGATATCTATTCCGAGGGCCTGCAACTGCCGATCGTCAAGTATCAGCGCGAAGGCGTGGTCAATGACGAGCTGGTCGACATAATCAAGGCCAATGTCCGCCTGCCGGAACGCGCCATGGGCGACCTGCGGGCACAGCTGACCGCCATCACCACCGGCGAACGGCGTTATCTCGAACTCGTCGACCGTTACGGCATGGAACAGGTGGCAGCATCGATTTCCGACATCATGGACCAGTCGGAGCGCGCAGCCCGCGCACGGACCCTCTCTATCCCCGATGGCGTGTACGAGGCCGAATCCTACATGGACGACGACGGCGTCAGCATTTCCGACCGCATCAAGATCAAGGTGCGCGTTACCGTCGAAGGCGATGAAATGACGGTAGACCTGACGGACGTGGCCGCCCAGGTTCAGGGGTTCTACAATTCAGGCATCACCACGGGTTATGCCTGTTCCCAGGTCGCGTTCAAATGCATCACGTCGCCCACCGACTACCCCATCAATGAAGGCTCGTTCCGCAACCTGAAGGCCATCGTGCCGCCGGGACGGGTCATCAGCGCCGTCAAGCCGGCCCCGATGCGCTGGTGGATGACATTCCCGATGACCATCGTCGATACCGTATTCAAGGCGCTGACCCCGGCAATCCCCGACCGGACCATCGCGGGGCACCATGCCGATCTGGTGATCGGGATGCTCAACGGCATCAACCCGAAAACCAACGAATTCTATATTGCGTTTATCGGTCCGACCGGCGGCGGCTGGGGGGCGAAACAGTCCCAGGACGGCATCAGCGCGACCGTCTGCATCAATGACGGAGATACACACAACAGCCCGGCGGAGCAGCTTGAAGCGAAATACCCGCTGCTTATCGAAAACTACAACCTGCGCGCCGATTCCGGCGGCCCCGGTCAGTACCGGGGCGGACTCGGCTGCGAAAACACCGTCCAGGCCCGCGCCGACCTGATGCTCAATGCACAGGTCGAACGGATGCACTGCAAGCCCTGGGGACTGAACGGCGGCATGGAAGCCGCCGGGAACGCGGTCGTTCTGCGGGCCGATGGCGAATGGAAGGAAGACTATCCGAATGCCAAGCTGCTGACGGCGCGGATCAAGCAGGGCGACGCCTTTGCCGTCCGGTCGGGCGGCGGCGGCGGGTTCGGCGACCCAAAGCTGCGGCCCGCGGAAACCGTCGCGAACGACGTCCGTCAGGGCTATGTATCTGTCGAATCCGCCGAACGCGATTATGGCGTTGTCTGCGATGCAGCGGGCAGACTCGATACGGACGCGACCGAAAAACTGCGGCCCAAAAGCTAGTCCAGCGGCAGCGAAATCATCCCGTCGGCCAGCTTTGGCTCGAACCAGGTCGATTTGGGCGGCATGATCATATCGGCATCGGCGACCGCCATCAGATCGGCCAGGCTGGTCGGGAAGAAAGTGAACCCGACCGCCATTTCGCCGGAATCGACCCGGCGCGCGATTTCCTCGGGCCCACGCGAACCGCCGACAAAGTCGATCCTGGTGTCGGTGCGTTGGTCCGCAATGCCAAGCAACGGCTCCAGAACCATGCGCGCCAGCACCTGGACATCCAGCCGTTCGACGGGATCGTCCGTCGACGGCGTCACTTTGGGCGTGAGCAGCGACCATTCACCGTCGAGATACATGCCGAACGTGCAGACTTTCGGCGGCCGGACCGGCGCTTCCGAAGGTTCTATTTCAAAGTTCGCGGCGAGCGCCGCCCTGAACGCGTCAGGGGTCTTACCGTTGAGATCGCGGACGACGCGGTTGTAATCCAGAATCGTCACTTCATTGTCGGGAAAACTGACCGCCAGGAACCCGTTATAGGGCTCCGATCCACTATGATCCGGGTTGGCCGCCCGCCGCGCCGCGGCAACGCGGGAACCGGCGGCGGAACGATGATGACCGTCGGCAATATAGAGCGCATCCATCGCATTGATGATCGAGGCGATCTTCGCGACCGTATCCGGATCGGAAACCACCCAGAGTTCGTGCCTTGCGCCGCCTATCCCGTCGGCAACGGCGTCGGGTGCCGCGGTCGCCGCGGTCGCCAGCAACTCTGCCAGTTCGCCATGCGCACGGTGAACCGTCAGGACCGGTCCGGTAATGGAATTCACTGCCTCGATCTGGCGGACACGGTCGTCCTCCTTGGACGGCCGGGTCAGTTCATGCTTCTTGATACGGTTTTCGTCATAGGCAGTCACCGAAGCCGACACGGCGATGCCGGTCTGGGATCTGCCACCGGCAGTAATCCGATAGACGTAAAAACAGGGCGTTTCGTCGCGAACCAGCGCGCCCGTATTTTCGAATTCCTTCAGATTTCGGGCCGCCGTCTCGTAGACTTCCGGCGCATAGGGATCGGTCTCGGGGGGCAGGTCGATTTCCGCGCGAGAAACGTGAAAAAAAGAAAACGGCCGACCATCCGCCATTGCGCGCGCTTCGTCGGTATTGACGACGTCATAGGGCGGCGCCGCCACGTCGGCTGCCCGCCCCGGCGCCGGGCGAAGCCCCGCAAACGGCCGGACGAGATTGGTGCTATCCGTCATATTGTTTCGTATTCTCCTGTATGATTACCGGGTCAGGCGACGCTTGCCGGATATGCGGCCGTGCCGCATCGCCACGTGTTAGAGGGATTCAGCACCCGCACGGCGCTGGAAATATTCCCACGCCCGGTTGACTGAAAAATCGCTGAGAAATATCTCGGCGCACTGATCGATTTCGCCGTCGGACAGATATTCGATCTGTTCGCTCATCTGCAGGGTATCCTGAAGCAGTTGCGCATTCACCTGCAGATAAATCGATGTCATCACCGCGCCCTGAACCGACGACCCGGTCACCGCGCAACCATGTCCGCGCATCAGGATCACATTGTTGTCGCCAAGACCGCCGGCGAGGTCGCGCCCCTGCTCCATATTCACGACCAGCAGGTTGGTATCGCCGAAATTCTTCCGGATATCCCACACCGGAACATCCTTGCCGATTGACGCCCCGACATGGGCGACCGGTTTCAGCGGCGTCGGTGTTACGCCGAACGGAATAACCGCATGAGAGTGATTGTGGACGACCGAGTTAATTTCGGGCCTCGCCTCGAAAATGGCGCCGTGGATATGACGTTCGGCGTAAGGGGTCCGGTCGTCGTCGATCGGTGTGCCGTCGAGGCTGAACTCCATAATGTCGCCGAGCGTCACCAGTTCCGGACTTCGCGACCGGCTCATCAGGTAGCGTTCGGGGTTGTCCGGATGACGAATGCTGACATGCCCATAGGCATCGACAACGTTCTCGCGCGCCAGAATGCGGTTGGCGATCACGACCTCCCGCATGGTTTTGGTAATCTTATCCATCTTCAGAGCCCCAGTCGTTTATTCTTCAGGACCGGTGATAGCATGATGCGATTTGCCCCGCGAGTCGCACAGTATGACGATCCGGGGTACAATCGTCTAAGACAACAAGGATGGAAAAATGGCACGCGATTTCGAAGACCATTGCTGGAAAGATGTTATTTCGCCGGAAACAATGAAGGTTTACGAACCCTATCGCCGCGACGTCTATGTCGGCGAACGACCTGCCCTTCTGGCGATCGATCTGTACAATTTCGTCTATCGCGGCGACCCGACAAAGTACCCGCATGAACTGGCGGACGAATTTCCGAATGCCTGCGGAAAATACGCCTGGGACGCCATAGAGCCGACAAAAAAGCTATTCGCAGCCTGCCGCGCTGCCGGATTGCCGATCATTTACCTTTCCGGCTCGACACGGAAAGGGCGCGTACGATCGACCAATCGCCAGATTGGCTACGACGTCGGCGACGACATGATGGACATCCATCCCGAATTCGCCGTCCAGGAGGGCGATATCCTGATCCGCAAGGAACGCGCCAGCGCATTCCACTCCACCCCGTTGGTAGCCCAGCTTACCCGTCTCGGCGTCAGCAGCCTTATCATGTGCGGCGAAAGCACGTCGGGCTGCGTCCGGGCATCGGTCGTAGACGCCTATTCCTACGGCTATCACGTAACGGTCGCCGAGGAATGCGTGTTCGACCGGTCGGACCTGTCGCATAAAATCAACCTGTTCGATATGCACCACAAATATGCCGATGTAATGGTGCTCGATGAGATCGTCGCGCATCTGCAACAATCCTACCCGTCGGCACAGGCAGCGGAGTAATCGTATATGTCCACGGTTATAGATAAAGACGCCATTCGCGCCGACCTGGAAGCGTCGCTCGACCGGCACTGTAAAACCTACGCCACGCGCGAGCCGAACGCCCGCGTCTGGGCGGTGGAAACCCAGCTCGACGAAAAATACGCCCGCACCCAGCGCCGTTATCTCGGGACCAGCGGCAACGTCGACCATAACGACCCGAACGCATTGATGGGTGACAGCTTTACGCTCACCATTCTGCAACAGCCGCCGGGGCACATGCAGCCCATGCACCATCATGCCGACGAAGAGGAAGTGTTTTTCGTACTCCAGGGCCGGCCGACGATCGTGTGGGAATATGCCGGCGAAACGATCAAGCGCCAGCTCGAGCCGTGGGACATGATCTACAATCCCAAAGGCCAGGTTCACGGCATCATCAACGAAACCGACGAAGACTGTTTCTTCCAGGTCATGCTCGGGAATCCGGCGCCGAACAGACCGCAATACATGGACCCCGAGCTACGGCGCCTTCAGGCGGAAGATCGCCCGGATGAAGAGGTCCGCACCAATTCCTGAATAGCGCAAAGCCGGAACTAGCCTTCGAGAAGCGCGTCGAGATCGTTCAGAAGCCTGGCAGCGTCTGCGGCAATATCGTCATCGTCACGACCTGTTTCTCCTTTGCCGGCGGGCGCAGAATACGGCTTCGCGTCGATCCCCGTCACCTTCGTCAACGTTTCCAGAAGGCCCTCGATATTGATCGGCTTTGCGACATATTCATCCATACCCGCGACGAGGTATTTTTCACGATCGCCCTTCATCGCATTCGCGGTCAGCGAGATAACGGGTATGTCGCTTACCGGGCCGTCCAGCCCGCGTATCTTTTTCAGGGCTTCCAAGCCGTCCATCCGGGGCATGTGGATGTCCATAAGGACAACGTCGAATTCCTCGCGCTGAACCAGATCCAGCGCCTCGACGCCATCATTCGCGATCGTGACCTGGTGTCCCATGCGCAGCATCATGGCCAGTGCGACCTTTTGATTCACGATATTGTCTTCGGCGAGCAATATCCTGATCGAGCGTTCGTTTCCAGTTGCGGAACCGGCCCGTTCGTTGCTCCCCGGGTCGGGGGACTCGATCATTTCGGCACCGGAAGCAAACGCATCTGTCCGGCCGTCGGCCCCATATCCTCTACAGGCGGCGAGCTGACGCAAAAGTAATTGCGGACGAATGGGTTTGCCAAGGAACCCCTTGAAGCCGATATTCTCGATCAGGGCTCCGATATCGTTCAGGCCTGCCGACGTCGTAAGGACCAGCCTGCTCTTCCCGGCGCCTTCCATCATCGCGATTTCGCGACCGACCTCGATACCGCTTTTTCCCGGCATCATGTGATCGATCAGGATCAGGTCATAGGGCGTATCTGACGCCACAGCGGCCCGGACCTTTTCTATGCCCGCATCCGGCATATCGGCGCTATCAACGTTGCCGCCCCAGCCGCCGATCTGGCGCTCGAAGACAGTGCGGTTGATCTCCATGTCGTCAATCACCAGCACCTTCAGTCCCGATACCAGCGATATGAGTTCTTCGGCTTCCGTTCTCTGCCCGTCCCGGACGTCAAGCGGCACTCTGAACCAGAACCGGCTCCCCTTGTTTTCTTCGCTTTCGACACCGATTTCCCCGTCCATCAGCGCTACCAGTTGACGGCATATTGCGAGACCCAGCCCCGTACCGCCGAAACGGCGGGTTGTAGACGAATCCGCCTGCATGAACCGGCTGAAGAGTTTGCCGGTAACCTCCGCCGACATACCGATGCCGGTGTCGATGACCGAAAATTCAACCCATTTCCGGATTTCGGATCCGCCGGCAATGTTGACCTCTATGGTGACGGAGCCCTGATGCGTGAACTTCAGCGCGTTGCCGATCAAATTCATCAGTATCTGGCGGAGCCTGCCGGGGTCGCCGCTCACGAATTCCGGCACAGCGGCATCGATATAGAGAAGCAGTTCGACACCTTTTTCGTTGGCCCGGGGGCCTAGCAACTGGCCAACGCTGTCCACAACGTCCAGCAACTGCAGATCGACAATTTCAAGATCGAGCTTGCCGGCCTCCATCTTGGAGAAATCGAGAATATCGTTGATAATGGCTAGCAGGGTTTCGCCGGACTGGCGGATGATATTGATGTTGCCGAGCTGATCCGGACTAAGATCCGTATCCTGCATCAATCCGGCCATACCGAGAATCCCGTTAAGCGGGGTTCTTATTTCGTGGCTCATATTGGCGAGAAATTCGGACTTTGCCCGGTTCGCGCTTTCCGCCTCGCGCGTTGCAACATTCGCGAGGTCCGCCGCCTCTTCCGCTTTCAGACGCGCCGCCGTCAGCTCGGCGCTTTGTGCTTCCAGGCGACGGTTCGCCTCCAGGATTTTCGCGTCGGCCTCTTTCTGCGCCGAAATATCGACTGTGAGCAGGTTCCACAACACCGCCCCGTCATCAAGCGCCTTCGGACGGCCATATGTCCGGAGCCAGTGATATTCTCCGGATGCATGGCGAGCGCGGAACTCGGTCTGATAGGGCGACAGCGTCGCTGCCGCGGCCGCAATCGTACCCCGAAACGGTTCCGCGTCGTCCGGATGTATCGAGGCGCTCATAAAGGAATCGTCATTCCTGATGAATTCCGGGCTTACCCCGAGAATTTCCTGCACTCCTTCGTTCAGAAACGGGTATTCAACCCTGCCATCCGCATGGTTGATCCGCTGGTAGACCATGCCCGGGACATTCGCAGTCATATTCCGGAAGCGCTCTTCGCTTTCCTGCAGCGCCTGTTCCTGGCGCCTGCTTTCCGTTACATCGCGAACAATGACCACGCCCCCGCGTTCGCCCTCCCACACCAGGGGAGCAAACGATACTTCCGCCACGAAATCGCTGCCATCTAGCTTCACCCGTCTGAGGTGCTCCCGCCATACCGGAAAAGCGTTATCCAGCGCCCTTTCCTGAAGCGCTGCGACTCGTTTCCGGTCATCCGGATGGACAAGTTCGATTGCAGGAAGCCCGATAAGCTCGTCCGCGGAAGTCGCACCGAACAGGTCGACGGCCGCCTTGTTGACGACGGCGATACGCCCTTTCCTGTGAACGTAGATCGCGTCGGGGTTGACTTCGAGAAGGGTTCGATATCGTTCCTTGCCGTCTTTCAATGCCTGTTGGGAGGCGAGGATATCGGTGACGTCACGCACGACTACCATTCCGCCGCGCGCGCCCTGCCAATGAACGGGCGTCGCTGCCACCGTTGCGTGAAACATCGACCCGTCAAGGCGGAGGCGTTTTTGGGACAACCGGATAAGCCCGTTATTGCCGGTCCGTGATTCTACCTGACGTTTAAGAACAGTTTTCCGATCATCAGAGTGAACCAAATTGATAGCCGGCATACCCAACATCGTCTCAACGGAATCGGCACCGAACAACCTGGCGCCAGCGTCGTTGATGAGGACGATCTCGCCTTCCCGATGCACATAGATCGCATCGGGCGAGATATCCAGCAGATGCTTGTAGCGTGCCTCCGATTCTTGCCGCGCGCGTTCCGAGGCCTTTTGCTGAGAGATATCGCGGATAACACACAGACCGCTTGGCTCTCCGTTCCAGGCTAGCTGCCGAACCGAAACGCTGGCGACAAACTCGGTGCCGTCGGCGCGAATCCGGCGCTGTTCGCGGTATTCGACCTTGGTTCCGTACCGAAGCACCTGATGCAAACTGTTGGCTGCGTTGTCACGGTCTTCCGGATGAATGAAGTCGAAAATCGATCGTCCGAGGAAATCCTCATCGGTGCCGACCGCAAAGAGAGCCCGGCAGGCGGTGTTCATATAGACGATCTTGCCATCCGTCTGCACATACATCCCATCCGGCGCAGACTCGATGAGATCCCGATGACGTTCTTCGCTTTCCTGCAATTGCCGTTCACTGAGAAGACGCCCACTTACATCGCGCATCACCATCATATTCGACAGGAATCCATCCCAGCGGATTGGCGAACAGGCGACTTCGACACTGATTTCACCACCATCACGTGTCTTGTGCCGGATCACAGCGTATTTCGTGCCTTTGCCCGTCGTGATACACTGGCGCCGCATGTCGTCCGCCATTTTCACGTCATCCGGGTGCACCAGGTCTATCGGGCGGCATTCTACCAGCTCATCGTATGAAACCGCCTTGAACAGTTTTATCGCGGCAGGGTTCGCATAGACGACACGGCGCTTTTCACCACAGATGAGGACGGCATCGGGCAACAAATGCAGCATCTCGCGGTATTCCGCATTGCTCTCATGGGGAGATGATCGGATTTTGCGCGAGCCGTATTCGAGCCGGAAAATCTGAACGCCGATCGCTATAACCACCGCAAAAACGGCACCTACGAGAAACGATGCTGCAGTCCCCGCGGTCCCGCTGGATTGCATCCCCTGAGCAATGGTCTGGGCATACGCCATACCTGAGCCGCCGGCGACGAACGTCCCGACCGTATATGCGATGATCCGCCAAGTTAAAAATTGTGGAAAAACCGGCTTCATGACCCGTCGGATTCCTTGAAAATCCTGCTAAAATTACCGCAACAACGGTTAAGGCTTACTGAACTGCAACCGCAGATGAAAAAGGCCCCCGCCCCCGAAAGGATAAAAGAAAATGTCGGCCAAACTGAAACTGACGCTTGCCTGTGGCGATTACGAGATCGTTCAGGCCCTCAAAAACGGTTCGATTGCCCCCGACGGTATCGAACTGAACGTACTGACGGACATGGATTCTTCGTCCCGCCATTGGCGCATGATCCGCAACGAGGAATTCGATATCTGCGAATTGTCTGGATCGTCATATCTTATGGCGAAGGACCGCGGACAGGCGTTTTCGGCGATTCCGGTCTTTCTCCACCGGCGATTCCGCCATGGTTTCATCTTCATTAATGCGTCGAAGGGTATTTCCAAACCGCAAGATCTGAACGGCAAGCGGATCGGACTTAAAACCTACCAGGCAACCGCTATCCTCTATCTGCGCGGACTGCTCGCCGACGAATACGGCGTCGATCTGTCATCCATCGACTGGGTAACGGAGCTGGAAGAAGAAATTCCGTTCGAAACGCCCCCCGGAATCCGCCTGTCCCAGGCCCCGGCAGGGTCCGACATATCGGAAATGCTGGCCGAGGGAGAGGTCGATGCGGTCATCCACCCGGACATCATCATGCCGATCCTCCGCGGTGACAACCGCGTCGGCAGGCTGTTCGCCGATTACCGCACCGAAGAAGAAGCGTATTACAGGCGCACCGGCATCTTTCCGATAATGCATGCCACTGCCATCCGGAACGAGATTCTCGAAGAACATCCCTGGGTCGCCAATAATCTTGCGCAGGCCTTCGAGAAGGCAAAATTCGCCGCCTACAGGCGGATGAGCAATCCGCGGATCGTCCCGCTCGCGTGGTTTCTCGACGAATGGGATGCCCAGCGCGAACTGCTCGGGGCCGACCCATGGGAATTCGGCCTCACGCCGTCCAACCGGAAGAATCTCGAGACGCTGATCCGTTATTCAAAGGCCGGCGGGCTGATCTCCAAACTGGATACGGTCGACGATTTCTACATGGACGTCATGCTCGAATCCCGCGGCCGCGGAGAATGGGCACAGGGCTGACCGCAAACGCCTGACGCAGCGTCCCGGCTGCCGCATCAATCGTCACGGATCATTGCAATTATCGCTTTGTTCAAGGCTGTCGCCGGGTCGCCGAAATGTTCGACAATCGTGTAGTGGTGGCAGCCGGGGGCCGGAATTTCCTCGACAGCCAGCCCCTTCGCCCCCCACGAGGCGGACAGTTCGGCCTGATGGCGCTTGAATTCGTCGGTTTCCCGGTCGCCGACCGACAGGATCAGCGGGATGTCCGCCATCGGGTCCATATAAAGCGGGCTGTTGCGCGCAACGGCTTCCGGCACCAGCGCGAGCACGTCGTTCAGGAAGGACAGCCGGATGGGTTCGAGGTCGTAGAGTCCGGAGAGCGCGCAGGCGCCCTTAACGGGCGCCGCCGGCAGCGCCGGATCTACCTCCCGCCAGTCTGTCGCCAGCATCATTGCCGTCAGATGCCCCCCCGCCGAATGGCCGGCCAGATACAGCCGGTCCGGGTCTACGCCGATTTCGCCCGCATTCCCCCAGATCCAAGCGATCGCCCGTTGGCATTCGGCAACGATCCTGTCCATATCGGCTTCGGGCGACAGCGTGTAATTCAGCGTCACGAAAGCAATGCCCGCGTCCAGAAAGGCCGGTGCGATATAGGTCGTGTCGTTCTTGTCCGAGAGCTGCCAGTAGCCGCCGTGAATATAGATTAAGGCAGGCGC
>TARA_R110000868_G_scaffold12141_1_pt1 | contig 28015 bp, 29 predicted proteins | sample TARA_R110000868 | Tara Oceans TARA_R110000868 (sample SAMEA4397489) | marine metagenome | biome: Polar Biome; feature: [SRF] surface water layer (ENVO:00010504); material: water (ENVO:00002006), including particulate matter (ENVO:01000060) such as... | depth 5 m | reverse complement strand
TCGATGACTCCCTTCGGCTTCCTCGGGATTGGGAGCCCGACGAGCCACCAGACTGCTCCACCCCGCATCAAAACTGGCTGTTTACCGGGTTAGCCCAGATCAACGTGCGCGTATACTAAGGATTCGATCTGGCGTTGTCAACCGATATCTTCAAAAAGATCAGTGCGGTATTGGAGTTCTCCCGATTCCGTCGGCACGCTGTGCTGGTAGAGACCCACGTCGTCAATAACCTCCTGAACCGGTCGGAAGGAACGACGGTGTTCGGGGGTTGCGCCGAGGCGGCGCAGTGCTTCCAGGTGGGCCGGGGTTGGGTAGCCCTTGTGCTGTGCCAGGCCGAAGCCGGGAAATCGGGTTTCCAGCGCTTCCATCTCGCGGTCACGGGTTACCTTGGCAATGATGGAGGCAGCGCTGATTGCCTCTACGCGGCTATCGCCCTTGATCACGGGCTCCGAGGGCCAGTGCCACTGGGGGCAGCGATTGCCGTCTACCAGCACATACTCCGGCGCAATGACGAGGCTGGAAACGGCCCGCTCCATCGCCAGCATGGTGGCCTGGTAGATGTTCAACCTATCAATCTCACGGGCCTCACACCGGCCGACGCCCCAGGCTTGAGCATGCTTGAGGATTTCCTCGTAGAGGGCATTTCGGCGCTTTTCAGTGAGTTTCTTGGAGTCGGCCAGGCCAGCAATGGGCCGTTCCGGGTCCAGAATTACGGCAGCAGTGACGACTGCGCCGATCAGCGGGCCTCGACCTACTTCGTCTACACCGGCCAGGAGCGAGCCGGTGTAGCGACATACAAATGGCGGCAAGGGTGCCTTGGGCATCAGCTTGCCCCTCTTTCCACCAGTTCCGAGATGGCCTGGGCAGCTTTCTCGTCTGCGCCCCGCTTCAGGGTGTGGTGCAATTTAGTGAACGCTTCCTTGAGCCGGGCCCGTTCTTCACTGTTCTCCAGGCTCCGGAACACAGCGGCACCAAGGCTTTCGGCAGTAGCGTCGCCCTGGAGCAGCTCAGGCACCAGTTGGCGCCTGGCCAGCAGGTTGGGCAGCGCCACGTAGGGTACCTTGACCAGCCTGGAGAGCAAGGCGTAGCTGAGTCCGCTCAGGCGGTAACCCACTACCATGGGTTTTTTCAGCAGCATGGCTTCCAGGGTAGCGGTGCCGGATGCGAGCAGAACCACATCGGAAGCGGCCATCACATCCCGGGAGCGACCCCGGACAATGGTGACCGGAAGTTTCACATCCAGCGCATCCACCAGATCCCGGACCTGCTTCTCGCGATCCCGGTTCACGCAGGGAATCACCAGCTGAAGATCCGGACGCTTTTCCTGAATCCAGCGGGAAGCCTCCAGAAACAGGGTGCCAAGGCGCCCCACCTCCCCTGCCCGACTGCCGGGCAGAACCGCCAGAACCGGCGCATTCGCATCAAGACCAAGGGACCTCCTCATCTTCAGAGTATCCGGCTCCATGGGAATGCGATCAGCCAGGGGATGGCCCACGAAAGCGACCGGAACCTGGCGCTCTTCGTAGAACCGGGCTTCGAAGGGAAACAGGGTGAGCATGAGATTAACGGATTTGGCGATCTTTAAGATCCGCTTCTGGCGCCAGGCCCACACCGAGGGACTCACATAATGCACGGAGAGTATGCCCGCTTCCCGGCAGCGTCGTTCGATGGCCAGGGTGAAATCCGGGGAATCAATGCCGATGACCACATCCGGTGGAGTGGTAAAAAAATAATCGAGCAACCGAGTGCGGATGCTGAACAGCTCGCGGATTCTGCCCAGCACTTCCACCAGGCCCATCACCGACAGGCGCTCCATTGGCACCAGGGAATGGAAGCCTTCGGCGACCATTTCCTCACCGCCGATCCCCACAAAACGGGCATTGGGGTAACGATACCGGAGAGAACGGACCAGGCCGGCACCGAGAATGTCTCCCGACGCCTCACCGGCAATAATTCCGAAGGTGATACTACGCTCGCTGATGATCGCGCTTGAAGGATGGTCCGTCACCGACTGGCTCCCGCCGGGTTAGCGGATGATGCCGCGGTCTGCTCCACGCAGGGAGTCTATGAGAGGCCGCACTTCGGCCACATCGGAATAGGCTTTTTCCAGCTCTGCCACGGCCTGCTCGGTAGTCAGGCCCTGGCGGTAAATAATCTTGTAGGCCCGGCGCAGCATCAGCAACACTTCCTTGCTGAACCCGCGGCGTTTCAGGCCTTCGAAGTTCATGCCATGGGGCCGGGCGGACTGGCCGCTGGCCATCACGTATGCCGGTATGTCTTTCAGTACGATACTGCCGCCCGCAGCCATGCTGTGAATGCCAATGTGGCAGAACTGGTGCACCATGGTGCCACCACCCAGAATCGCATAATCGCCTATTGATACATGGCCTGCAAGGGTCGCGCAATTAGCCAGGATGGTGTTGTCACCCACGACGCAGTCGTGGGCCACATGCACATAAGCCATCAGCAGGTTGCCGCTGCCAATCCGGGTTTCGCCACGGTCCTGGACGGTGCCCCGGTGGATGGTACAGTTCTCGCGGATGACATTGTTGTCACCGATCACCAGAGTTGTAGGCTCGCCCGCGTACTTCTTGTCCTGGCACTCTTCGCCAATGCTCGAAAACTGGAAAATACGGTTGTTGCGACCGATAACGGCAGGGCCCTTGACCACCACATGGGAAAGGATCTCGGTACCGTCTCCGATTTCCACGTCCGGGCCAATGTAGCTCCAGGGGCCAACAGTAACGTTATCCCCGAGCCTGGCTGACGGATCTACAATCGCCTGCGGATGGACACCCGACCAGTCATTTGTCGCCATCAAACTTCTCTCTCAGCGGTCAGAATCTCGGCCACGCACACGACTTCACCGTTGACCAGCGCGCGACACTCGAATTTGTAGATACCCCGTTTACCGGAGATGAGTTCCGACTCCATACAGAGTTGGTCTCCCGGCAAAACGGGGCGTTTCCAGCGCGCCTTGCTGGACCCAGCCAAGTATTGTACCACGCCATCAGAGGGTTTCCGGCCCACGGTCACAAAACCGAGAATGCCTGAAAGCTGGGCCATGGCTTCAATGATCAGAACACCCGGCATGATCGGGTTGTTCGGGAAATGGCCCTGGAAAAACTCCTCGTTAAACGAAAGATTCTTGTAGCCCTTGATCGACTTTCCCTTTTCGACCTCCGTTACCCGATCAACCAGCAAAAACGGGTATCGGTGCGGCAGGTATTCCAGTATTTCTTTGGTGTTCATCATGTTGATTGGCCTCGGCCCTCTGATTTTTTTTCCAGTTCTTTTACCCGTCGCGCCAAGGCATCAAGCTGGCGAAAACGTACAGCGTTCTTGCGCCACTGACGGTTGCTGTCCGCGCTGGTTCCGGAAGAGTACACGCCCGGCTCCCGGATATCACCGGTCACCAGTGTCATGCCCGTCAGGTGAACCTGATCACCAATCTCAAGGTGGCCCGCCACTCCGGACGCGCCGCCAAACACACAATGCCTGCCAATTCGGGTACTACCGGCAATCCCCACCATAGCGGCCATGGCGCTGTGATCACCAATGCAGACGTTGTGGGCAATCTGAATCAGGTTGTCGAGTTTCACACCATTACCAATGACGGTGTCGTCGAGGGCACCCCGGTCAATGGTGGTGTTGGCACCCACCTCCACGTCATCGCCGAGAACAACACGGCCGAGTTGCGCAATTCGATGCCACACGCCCTTTTCATTGGCGAAACCAAAACCGTCGGAGCCGATAACGGCACCACTGAGGATGTGGCAGCGCCTTCCAATCAGCACATCATGGGCCAGAGTCACCCTGGGCCGTATCACCGTCTGCGCCCCGATTGTGGTTCGGGCGCCAATAACCGAGCCGGCGCCAACAACCACTTTCCCACCAATCTCGACGCCGGCCTCCACAACGACATTGGGGCCGATACAGACATCGTCAGCGAGGGTGACGGACGGATCTACAACAGCGGTCGGATGAATGCCAGGCGAAGCAATCGGAGCGGGGTCAAACCAATGACTCAGACGAGCGTATCCGAGGTAGGGGTTGTCCAGTAACAGGACGTTGGTCGGAGCATCCGCTGCCGAGGCCGGCGAAGCAATAACGGCCGAAGCTCGTGTATCCGTCAGGTATTTTCCGTAACACGGATTTGCCAGAAAGCTGATCTGGCCAGGCCCGGCTGCCTGCAATGTTGCCAAACCCGAAACCCGCACATCAGGATCGCCCCGCAGCTCTGCACCCAGGGCGCTGGCAATCTCCCCCAGGCAGTAAGACCTATCTGTCATTGCGTGCTCCCAAGCAACTTTCAGGGCACCCGGGTGCCCGCCACGGATTAACGATTCAGTTTTTCCAGAAGCTGAGATGTCAGGTTCATTTCCGGCTTCACATAAATGACCGCTTCGCTCGGCAGAATCAGGTCGAGCTCATTTTCCTCAAGAAGTTCTTTGACCGCCGCGTCCACTTCCGGGCGAGCCCCTTCCAGGAACGCCTGCTTGCGCTGATTGACAGCGGTATCAAGCCGCTGCTTGAGGAAGTTGAATTCTTTCACTTTTTCCTGGAACTCACCGGCAAGCTGGTTACGTTCGGTCTCGTTCATCATGGCACCGTCTTTTTCGAGGCGATCCTTGAGCTGGTGCGCCTCTTCCTGTGCCTCGCGGACCTTGGCTTCATCGGCGGCAAAATCCTTCTGGAGCGATTCGCTGAAGGCCTTGGCATCATTTGAGGAGAACATTGCCTGCCTCAGATCGACCACACCGATGCGGCTTTCCGCCATGGCCGGGAATGAAAATGCCATAATCACGGCAGTGAATATCAACATGAATCGGGACATTGGTTTTCTCCTGGTTTTCGTTCGACAGTTATTATTCATGCGTCAGAAGGTCTGCCCCAGTGAGAACTGGAAGACCTGAGTATAATCCTCCGGCTGGGCATTGATCGGTTGCGCCAGGCTGAAGGCCAGCGGGCCGACAGCAGTGATCCATTGAAAACCAATACCGGCTGACATCCTGAGCTCTCCCAGTGAAGGGCCAAAGCCGCGATCAGTATCAAACACCTGGCCGGCATCAAAGAACAATGACGTTCTCATGGAGCGGGAGTCGGTGGCAAAGGGTGTCGGGAAAATAAGCTCAACACTACCTTCAGTTAGCAGGTTGCCACCAAAAGGATCGGGGCGTGTCGTGTCGTTGACGTTATTCGTCGCCCTCAGGCCGAGGGAATTTATCCGATACCCGCGAACAGAACCGTAGCCCCCTGTATAGAAATTCTCATAAAAGGGCATCCTGGTACGATTTCCATAACCATCACCATACCCAAGCTCCAGCCTGGTACGGAATACCCAGCGATTGTTATCCGTTATTGGGTAGTAAAAATCGGTCTTTTGGGACAGTTTGTAGAAGGTCAGGTCACTGCCCGGAACCGCCAGGTCAAGTGAGAGCGACTGGCTGTAGCCATCACTGGGCAACACTCCCCGGTTCAGGGTACTTCTGCGCCAGTTGCCAAATACAAAGAGGTTATTGAATGTGGCCCCCTCTTCATCAATAAACTGGCTGACTTCTTTGGAAGTATAACGACCCTCTTTCAGATTTGACTGAGTAATGCCAGTTCCGAAGTTCAGCCGAGTAATGTTGTCTATGGGGTAGCCAAAGTTGACTCGTCCGCTGTATTCGTCCAGAAGGAAAGCGGATATATATTGATCCTCATAGTTCGTTTGGCGCGCGGACAGACTGAAACCGCGACTCACGCCGTCAACTGTGAAATACGGATCCAGGTAAGAAAAGTTTGCGCTTTTGACATAGTTGCTCACGTTGACACCAAATGAGACTCGTTTGCCGGTACCGAAAAAGTTGTTCTCAGACACATTGGCACCAAGAATGATACCGGTATTCTGGGAAAAACCGACGGAGGCAGAAAGGCTGCCCGTTGCCTGCTCTTCCACCGAGTAATTTACGTCAACCAGGTCGTCGGCGCCCGGAACCGGCACCGTGTCAACGTTCACCGCCTGGAAAAAGCCGAGACGCTCCAGTCTGGTCCTGGAAAACTCGATACGATCCGAAGAAGCCACGCCCCCTTCCATCTGTGTCATTTCCTGGCGGAGAACGTCGTCACGAGTCGATACGTTACCCTCGAAATTGACCCGTCGCACATAGGCTCGCTTGCCTGGTTCAACAAAGAAGGTGACGGCGGCTGTGTTGTCTTCACCCGGCTCGGGAATGGCATTGACGTTGGCGAAGGCGTAGCCCTCCCTGCCGAGCCGGAATGCCAGGGCTTCGGATATGGCTGTCATGCGGGAGCGGGAGAACACATCGCCCTCCGTGACCGGAATCAGCGAGCGCAACTCTTCCTCGTCCACAATGAGCTCTCCGCGCAGGTTTATCTCTGAGATGGTGTACTGGGGCCCCTCGTTCAGAGCGATGGCGATGAAAACCTTCTGCTTGTCCGGCGAGATGGAAACCTGACTGGATTCCACATTGAAATCCAGGTAACCGCGGTCCAGATAGAATGAGCGCAGGGATTCCAGGTCACCGCTGAGCCGCTCTCGCGCATACTTGTCGGAATTGGTGATTGAGTTCCACCAGCTTGTGGTCTGCAACTCAAACAGCTCACGCAACTCATCGTCGCTGAAGTCTTCGTTGCCGATCAGATTGATGTGGCGTATCGCCGCCACAGAGCCTTCATTTATATCCAGGCGAATTGCAACACGATTCTGTGGAAGTTCTTCCGCCGTTGCCTTCACCCGGGCGTTGTAACGCCCCTGGGCGATGTAAGACCGCAGAATCTCCAGCTCAAGACGCTCGAGGGTCGCGCGCCGGAAAACCTGGCCTTCCTGGAGACCGGCACCTGCCAGGGCATCCATCAACATCTCTGTTTCAATGTTCTTGTTGCCTTCGATCTCGATATTGCTGATGGAAGGTCGTTCGCGAACCGTCACGATGAGAACACCACCATCGCGGCTAGCCTCAATGTCCGTAAACAACCCGGTCCGGAACAGTGACCTGATGGCATCGGCCAGCTCGGTCTCGTCAACCCGCTCACCGATGTTCACAGGGAACGCAGAAAAAACGGTACCCGCAGAAACCCTCTGCAGACCCTCTACCTCGATATCCGCAACTGTGAACTGGTCTGCAAGTGCTGGCTTCAAGCCAGACAGGGCCACAGCGAGGCCAACGGCTACACCTAGAAGAGAACGTCTCATTCAAATATTTCGCCTGGTTAATGCGCGTAAGAAGTTCGCAATTCTCACAACCGCATCAGGTCGTTGTAAAGAGCAAACACCATTAATGTGAGAATCATTGCCATACCAATTCGTAATCCGACCGCCTGGGCCTGCTCGGAGAGCGGCTTTCCGCGGAGAACTTCGATGGTGTAGTAGACAATATGACCACCATCAAGCACCGGCACCGGCAGAAGGTTCAGGATGCCGAGACTCACGCTGAGATAGGCGAGAAAACGCACGAAATCTTCAAATCCGGAGCTGACACTGGCTTCAGCAACCCTGGCAATCGTAATTGGCCCGCTGAGGTTGGTGGGCGACAGCAGGCCGGTGATCATTTTCTTTATGGCCACGAGGGTCAGCCGGGTGTCGGCCCAGGTTTCACTGAAAGCAACGGGAACCGCGGCAAACGGACCATAGCTGACTTCGCGCAGCACGTCATCAGGCCAGGAGATGGCTTCAACGCCGGCGCCAATAAAGCCAATTGTTCCACCGCCCTCTTCGCTTTTCGCTTCCGGCGTAACGCGGATTGGGCGTTCCGTGCCATTGCGTTTCACGGTTACCTGTAACGTCTGTTCAGGGGCGTTGCGGATGAACTCGACCAAATCAAACCAGCTACTGACGGGCTCTCCGTTAACGGCAACCACGCGATCCCCGGTTAGCAGGCCGGCCACCTGGGCCCGGCCACCCTCGGAAATCTGGCCCAGCACTGCCGGAACCGCAGGGCGCCAGGGTGTGATGCCAAATTCCGCCAGCGGATTCGGAGTATCGTCGCTCAGGCCCCAGCCAGCAAGCTCTCCGCTGACCGTGCCCCGGGCACCGCCGTCAGACACCTCCATGGAAATCAGGCCCTGCTCACCGGTTCGCTCCAGGATACGCATGTTGACATCCCGCCAGGAGTTGACCCGATGGCCATCCACGGAATGAATTTCCATGCCTTCCTGCAAGCCAACGCGCGCTGCCGCACTCCCATCGGCCACCTGCCCGACAATGGGGGCAACGTAGGTAACTCCGACCACGCTCAGCAGCCAGTAGGCGAAAATCGCAAAAATAAAGTTAGCCAGCGGACCCGCCGCTGCAATGGCAATACGCTGCGACGGCGGCTTGGAAGTAAAGGCCTGGTGTTTCAGTTCCTCGGGTACCGGCCCTTCCCGTTCATCCAGCATTTTGACATAACCGCCAAGTGGAATGGCGGCTATGGCGAATTCGGTGCCGTGCCTGTCGTACCAGGAATACAGCGGCTTTCCGAAACCAACGGAGAAACGGAGCACTTTCACGCCGCAACGGCGGGCAACCCAGAAATGACCGTATTCATGCAGGGTCACAAGGATGCCCAGGGTCAGCGCAAGTGCGAGGACGGATTCAATAATCTGCATAGCGTTCCTGATTGATGGCTTCAGCCTGGCAGCAAACCGCTGCGAGTGTCAGACAGTTAACAGCTTAATCTGTTCCCATGCCCGGGCCCGTGCTTCGGTGTCCTTGGCGAAGATAACCTCAAAACTGTCAGCTGGTTCAACCGCGGTAGCAACCAGCGTGCGCTCTATAATAACGGGGATATCGGCAAAACAAAGGTTACCTTCAAGAAACGCGGCAACCGCCACTTCATTTGCTGCGTTCAATACCGCCGGAGCTGTGCCTCCGGCCTCGAAGGCTTCCGCAGCCAGGCGAAGGCAGGGGAAGCGAACCAGGTCCGGACGCTCGAAATGAAAACGGCCGATGGCAAACAGATCCAGCTGCGCGACGCCCGCATCAATACGCTCCGGCCAGGCCAGGCCATTGGCAATGGGGGTTCTCATATCCGGGCTGCCAAGCTGGGCGAGCACAGAACCATCTGCATACTCTACCATGGAGTGAATAATGCTCTCGGGGTGAACGTGCACCTCCACCTTCTGGGGCGTTGTATTGAACAGCCAGCAGGCTTCTATCAGCTCCAGGCCCTTGTTCATCAATGTCGCGGAATCAACGGAAATCTTCTGCCCCATGGACCAGTTCGGGTGGGCACAGGCCTGGGCCGGTGTCACCGCCCGAAGATCGCCAGCGGAATGCTCCCGAAAAGGGCCACCGGACGCCGTCAGCAGGATCCGGGTGATGCCGGCACCGGCAGGGTCCCGGATCTTGTCCGCCGGCATACACTGAAAAATAGCGTTGTGTTCAGAGTCAATGGGCAGGAGTTCCGCCCCTGCCCCTGCCACGGCATCCATAAACAGCTTGCCGGACATCACCAGGGCTTCTTTGTTGGCGAGCAATACCCGCTTGCCTGCCCGCACCGCCGAGAGTGTCGGCGACAGCCCCGCAGCGCCGACAATCGCAGCCATCACAGTATCAACGGCCGGGGCCGAAGCCACCTCGCAAAGCCCGCCGAGGCCAGCGAGCACCTCAGTGCCTGGCAAATCGGCCAGCAACTCCGAGAGCGTAGCGGCAGCTTCGGGATCGGCCATAACGGCAACCCTGGGGTGGAATTCGCGGCACAACACGGCGAGTTCGTCGGCACGGGTACTGGCGGTTAACGCATAGACCGAGAACCGGTCAGGGTGCCGGCGAATGACATCCAGGGTGCTCAGACCAATGGAGCCCGTAGCCCCCAATACACTGATATGACGGGTTAGCATAGTCACCAGTGCCCGGCTGTCAGCCAACCAAGTTGGGTAATAATCAGCGCAAATACCGGAATAGCGGCCGTCAGGCTGTCAATCCGGTCCATGATGCCTCCATGGCCGGGCAGCAACTGGCTACTGTCCTTGATGCCGCGGTGCCGCTTGAACATGCTTTCCAGCAGGTCGCCTAACACCGAAACCAGACCTGTGGCCAGACTGGCAATCATAAGAAGCAATGTCTGGCCCGCCCCTGCCGAGGCCAGGAAGCTGACTACCAGAGCGAAAGCCCCCACCGCGACCAGGCCGCCCCAAACACCCGCCCAGGACTTCCCCGGACTGACCCGGGGCGCCAGCTTGGCCTTGCCAAATGCCCGCCCTGCGAAGTAGGCACCGATATCCGCAACCCAGACCACACACAACACATACAGGATAAGGAGAAGGTTATTGGTACTGTCACCAAACTGGAAGCCGCCGATACGTAAATGGTTCAATCCGACCCACGCGGGCACCAGAACAAACAACCCCATAACCGCTCGTGCAGGCAGGCTGCCCCATTTTTCTGAGCCACCAGGGTAGCTGCGAACCAGCAGGAAACAGATAAACCACCAGGCGAGCGCCAGCCAGAGCACCGCAACAACAGGAGCGTTCAGCAAACCATAAAGAATGGCAGCAGTCACCAAAGCGTACGCCACACGGCCCGGAGGATTCTCAATGCCGGACATATTCGCCCACTCCCAGGCACCCACGGTAATGATGGCCCCGGTAAAGAGCGCGAAACCCAGGGGCGGGAGGAAGAAAATCCCGCCAATGGCAATGGGGGCGAGGATCAGTGCGGTGATAATTCGGGTTTTTAACACAGTTAACGTCGCTATCGTTCGTTATTGTTGTGGGGTCTTGGCCGTGATCTGATCATCCGTCTGGCCAAAACGACGCTGGCGACCGGCATAGGCCTGAAGGGCCTTGCGCATTTCCTCTTCCCGGAAATCAGGCCAGTACACCGGTGAGAAGTAAAGCTCTGTGTAAGCCAGCTGCCACAACATGAAATTACTGATCCGCTGTTCACCCGCTGTCCGGATCATCAGATCCGGCATCGGCAGATCACCAATACTGAGGTGCTGCTGAACAAGGTCATCGGTGATATCCGAAGGCGCCAGCTGTCCTGCCCGCACCCGCTCGGCAACCTGGCGCGTCGCCTGCGTGATATCCCAGTGGCCACCGTAATTGGCGGCTATCACCAGTGTCATACGGGAATTATAGCGGGTCAGTTCTTCTGCCGCCGCCATGTGCTTATGCAAGGCCGGACTGAAGGCGGAACGGTCGCCGATGATTCTGAGGCGAATGTCATTGCGATGGAGCTTGCGGACTTCCCGTTCCAGGGCAAACAGGAACAGCTTCATCAGTGCGGAAACTTCATCCCTGGGACGACGCCAGTTTTCACTGGAGAAGGCGAACAGGGTGAGCACTTCCACACCTTCGCGTGCGCAGGCTCCCACCACCGCCCTGACTGCATCCACCCCGGCCTTATGGCCGGCTACCCCCTTGAGCCGGCGGGCCTTGGCCCACCGGTTGTTACCATCCATGATAATGGCCACATGCCGGGGCCGGCTGTCTGCCGACACCGGAATCTCCGCGGATACAGTTCCCGTCATGAAAACCCCTGTGCGGCCGGCGCGCAAGGTTGCACCAGCCTTTCAATTCGCTTGCAAGTGAACCCGGGCGGTTAAACCGCCATCAGGTCCTCTTCTTTGGCCTTGAGCATTTTCTCGACTTCGGCAATATAGCGATCAGTCAGCTTCTGGATCTCTTCCTCGCCCTTGCGCTCGTCGTCTTCGGTGATTTCCTTTTCCTTCAACAGCTCCTTGATCATGCTGTTGGCGTCACGGCGAGCGTTGCGCACAGACACACGACCGTGCTCGGCGTCGGCTTTCGCCTGCTTGACCATTTCCTTGCGGGTTTCTTCGGTCAGCATAGGCATCGGAATGCGAATGATGTCGCCGCTGGTGGCCGGGTTGAGGCCAAGATCAGAGCTCATGATGGCCTTCTCGATGGTCGGCATCAGGTTTTTCTCCCAGGGGGAGACGGTCAGGGTCCGGTTATCCTCGACATTGACACTTGCCACCTGCTTGAGCGGCGTCTCCTGGCCATAGTAATTCACCATGACGCTGTCCAGGATGGACGGGTGGGCCCGGCCGGTACGGATCTTGTTAAACGCCGAGTGCAGAGACTCCAGGCTCTTCTTCATTTTCTTTTCGGCTTCTGCTTTGATGTCGTTAATCACTTCAGCATCCTCACTTCGTTCGTCATGTCATTCAGTAACCTGGTCCCTTTGGAAGGCGCGGATCGAAGAGACCCGGACAGTCAGGTTATTCGATCAGTGTACCTTCTCTTTCGCCGGTTACGATGCGAATCAGCGCGCCTGAACGGTTCATGTCGAATACCCGTAGCGGCATGCCGTGATCCCGTGCAAGGCAGATGGCCGTCAGATCCATCACGCCCAGTTTTTTGTCCAGCACCTCATCGTAGGTGAGGTGGTCGTATTTCTCAGCACTGCTATCCAGATGCGGATCAGCGGAGTATACGCCATCCACCTTGGTGGCCTTGAGTACCGCATCGGCCTCAATTTCGATACCACGCAGGCAGGCGGCGGAATCCGTGGTGAAGAAGGGGTTGCCGGTGCCGGCGCAGAAGATCACCACATCTCCGTCCTTCAGGTCCCGCACCGCCCGACGGCGGTCATAGTGCTCGACAATCCCGCTCATGGGGATTGCGGACATTACGCGGGTCCGGATATTGGAACGCTCTAGGGCATCACGCATGGCGAGGCCATTCATGACGGTGGCCAGCATACCCATGTGGTCACCGGTGACCCGATCCATGCCGGCGGCATTCAGGGCTGCACCGCGGAACAGGTTGCCACCGCCAATCACGAGACCAACCTGGACGCCAATGCCAATCAGCGCGCCGATTTCCAGGGCCATGCGATCAAGAACTTTGGGATCAATACCGAAATCATGCTCCCCCATCAGGGCCTCGCCACTGAGCTTGAGCAGAACACGCTTGTATCTGGGCTGGGTTTTCGATGATGTCGGCATGAGGATCCCCTTTTCGTCTGTTGGCTGCTATCCGGCGTGATACCCGTTGCAGGCTTGTATCTGACATACTCCTCACAAAAAGGGGTATCTCAGATACAAGCCCGCCACGTTAGCCGGGAATACCCGGCTAACGTGGCAGACTCAGGTGATACAGCGGCGGAATGCCTGCTGCACCAAACGAAGGATCAGGCCTTGCCTGTGCCGGCTGCGGCAGCAACCTCGGCAGCAAAGTCCACCTCTTCCTTCTCAATGCCTTCACCCACTTCCAGGCGAACAAAGCCGACCAGTTCGCCACCGGCGGACTTGATCAGTTCACCCACGGTCTGGTCCGGGTTTTTAACGAAAGGCTGCTCAACAAGGCTGTTTTCCTTGAGGAACTTCTTGATGCGGCCTCCCATCATCTTCTCGACGATTTCGGCAGGCTTGCCTTCCATATCCGGCTGGGCCTTGATGACGTCTTTCTCTTTCTCGAGCTCATCGGCAGGCATGTCTTCCGGTTTGCCAACGCGCGGGTTAACGGCCGCAGCGTGCATGGCGACGTCGCGGGCCACTTCCGGATCACCGGCCGTCAGCGCAACAACGGAAGCAATCTTGTTGTTGCTGTGGACATAGCCACCAACAACCGGACCTTCAACCTTAACGATGCGACGCACGGTGATGTTCTCACCGATCTTCTGAACCAGCGCTTCACGCTTGGCTTCCAGATCGCCATCCATCAGCCTGGCAACGTCAGTTTCGCCTTTTTCGAAAGCGACATTCAGAACATCGTTGGCGAAGTTGACGAAGTTGTCGTCACGGGCAACGAAATCTGTTTCTGAGTTAACTTCCAGAATGCAAGCAACGGTGTTGTCGTCAGAGATCTTGATCAGAGACACGCCTTCAGCGGCGGTGCGGCCGGCTTTCTTGGCAGCCTTCAGGCCGGAAGACTTACGCAGCTCTTCGATTGCAGCGTCAACACTGCCTTCAGCTTCCACGAGTGCTTTCTTGCACTCCATCATGCCAAGGCCGGTACGCTCACGCAGCTCTTTGACCATTGCAGCGGTAATTGCAGCCATGTTCAATCCTCTCAACTGTTCCGAATTCGGTGGGGAGGTATGCCCGAAGCAATCCCGGGCATACCTGACATCTTACAAGGTGAAGGCAAAGCGTCACTCAGCGGCGGGAGCAGCGCCTTCGGCATCTTCGCTGATTTCAATAAACTCGTCAGCTCCGGCACCGCCTGCCTGGGCGGCTTCGATACAGGTGTTGGCCACGGCCTGCACGTAAATCTGGATAGCGCGGATGGCGTCATCGTTGCCCGGAATGACGTAATCAACACCGTCCGGATCGCTGTTGGTATCCACAACGCCGATAACAGGGATGCCCAGCTTGTTGGCTTCCTTGATAGCGATGCGCTCGTGGTCAACATCGATCACAAACATGGCGTCCGGCAGGCCGCCCATGTCCTTGATACCACCAATAGAACGCTCAAGGCGGTCCATTTCACGGGTACGGTCCAGAGCTTCTTTCTTGGTCAGCTTGTCGAATGTGCCGTCCTTGCTCTGGGCTTCCAGATCACGGTAGCGACGGATAGACTGACGAATGGTCTTGTAGTTGGTCAGCATGCCACCGAGCCAGCGGTGATTAACGAACGGCTGACCGGCACGCTCGGCTTCCTCCTTGATGATCTTGGCCGCGGCACGCTTGGTACCGACGAACAGGATCTTGTTCTTGTTCTCTGCCAGTTGCTGAACGAACTTCAGCGCATCGTTCATGGCAGGAACAGTCTGCTCAAGGTTGATGATATGAATCTTGTTACGGGCGCCGAAGATGAACTTCGACATTTTCGGGTTCCAGTAGCGGGTCTGGTGACCGAAGTGAGCACCTGCCTTGAGCAGGTCACGCATATTTACCTGAGCCATGATCGTTACCTTTTTAGCTTCGGGTTAGTCCTCCACGTATCCGATTACCCCAACCTGGCCCCTTTATAAAGATAAAGCAGGAGCAGGCACCCTGGGATAACGTGCCGACACGTGTGTGAATTTGCCGGATTCGTTTCCGGCGGGCGCGTTTATACCATAAACGGGCCGACAAACGCCATTATTTTTGAGAGCCCACTTCCTTGTACCCGGGCATCAGGCCCCTTAAAATGCCGGTTTGATACAAATCAACGGGAAGCCCAATGCAGGTATCGATCAAGACCCCGGAAGAAATCGAAAAGATGCGCGTCGCAGGCCGCCTGGCGGCCGAAGTTCTCGAGATGATCGGTGAACACGTCAAGCCTGGCGTAGCCACCGAAGAGCTCGACCGGATTTGCCACGATTACATTGTGAACGAGCAGAAGGCCATCCCGGCCCCGCTCAACTACAAGGGGTTTCCGAAATCCATCTGCACCTCGGTCAACCATGTCATCTGCCACGGCATTCCTTCCGAGAAGAAAATTCTCAAGGACGGGGACATCCTGAACATTGATGTGACCGTAATAAAGGAGGGCTACCACGGCGACACCAGCAAGATGTGGATCGTCGGCAATCCGAAACCGGGTACCGAGCGCCTGATCCAGATAACCCAGGAGTGCCTATATAAAGGTATTGAGCTGGTAAGGCCGGGAACCCGCCTAGGCGATATCGGTAACGTTATCCAGCAGCATGCCGAGAAACATCGTTACTCGGTGGTACGTGACTACTGTGGCCATGGCATCGGCGCGGTATTCCATGAGGAACCACAAGTGATGCACTACGGAAAACCCGGCACCGGCATGGAGCTACAGGAAGGCATGACCTTCACCATTGAGCCGATGATCAATCAGGGCAAGTACCAGACCAGGCTGCTGCCAGACGGATGGACCGTGGTCACCAAGGACCACAAGCTGTCTGCCCAGTGGGAACACACCATCCTTGTGACCGCGGACGGCCACGAGGTTCTCACCAAGCGATCAGAAGAGTCCTTCTAAGTGGACCAAAGCGAGCTGGAATCACGCATCAGTAACGACCCCTCCCCGGTGAAGGCGGCCCGGGAGCTTTTGAAGGGGAGGTACAGCGCCGATGCCGAGGCCTTCAGACAGGGCGCCGATGTCCGCGCTCTGGTCCATTCCAGGGCCGATTCGGTCGATACCGTTCTCAGACTGATCTGGAACCGTTACCCCTTTTCCAGCTCACCGGATATCGCCCTGATTGCCGTGGGCGGCTATGGCCGGGGCGAGCTTCACCCCCACTCCGACATCGATCTGTTAATCCTCACCCGGAATGGCATTGAAGACCGCTGGCATGAGGACCTCGGCGCCTTCGTTACGCTGCTCTGGGACCTGAGGCTCGATATCGGCCACAGCGTTCGCAGTATCGAGGAAAGCAAAGCCGCCGCCCGCGAAGACGTCACCATCCTGACCAATCTGCTTGAGACCCGCACGATTGCGGGGCCGGATGAGCTGCGCAGGGGGCTCAGCGAGCAGGTGTATTCCGATAGTGTCAGTACCGACCGCAACTACTTTATTGCCAAACGGGAAGAGCAGCAGCAGCGGCATCACAAATACGGCGATACCGAGTACAACCTTGAGCCCAACGTGAAAGGTTCGCCGGGCGCCCTTCGTGATATCCAGACCATCGGCTGGATTACCAAGCGGCATTTCGGCCTGCAGAGCCTAGCTGACCTCACCCGCTTCAGCATCCTCACCGAAGAAGAGCACCAGGTCCTGTTCCAGGGTGAAACCTTCCTGTGGCAGCTGCGTTACGGCCTTCAGCTTCTGGCGGACAGGAATGAGAACCGGCTTCTGTTTGATCACCAGCGGGCCCTGGCCCAGATGCTTGGCTACAAGGATGAAGGCAAACGCCTCGGCGTGGAATTGATGATGCAGTCCTACTACCGGACCGTTCTCGCCCTCGCCGAGCTGGCCGATGTGATTCTGCAGTATTACGACGAAGCGATCCTCGGCAGCGCTTCGGAGGATGCGATCCAGCCGATCAACAAACGCTTCCAGATTCGCAACAACTATATAGAAGCCGTCAACAATCAGGTCTTTGCCTACGCGCCTTATGCCATCATGGAAATCTTCGTGCTGATGGCGCAGCACCCCGGGATCAAGGGCATCCGGGCCACCACGATTCGCTCACTGCGAGCGCACCGACACCTGATTGATGACGCCTTCCGTTCCGATCTGGCAGTAACCACGCTGTTCATGGAGTTGTTGAGAACCCCCCACGCGCTGGACCAGACCCTCTCTGCCATGAAAAAGTACAACGTGCTTGGCCGCTACCTGCCGGAATTTGGCCAGATAATTGGCCAGATGCAGCATGACCTTTTCCACATTTACACGGTGGATGCCCACACCCTGCGGGTAATCCGCAACATGGTCCGGCTGAGCGGCGCCGACGCCCGGACCGAATACCCCCTCGCCTCCCGCCTGATCCACCGGCTGCCAAAGCTGGAAACCCTTTATATCGCGGGCATCTATCACGATGTCGCCAAAGGCCGGGGTGGTGACCACTCAGAACTGGGCGCCATGGATGCCGAAACCTTCTGCAAACGGCATCACCTCAGCGAGCGGGATACCCAGTTGATTTCCTGGCTGGTAGAGAACCATCTGCTGATGTCCATGACCGCTCAGCGCAAGGACATCTCGGACCCGGACATTATCCACGGTTTTGCCAGGGCAGTGCCAAGCCAGGCACATCTGGATTACCTGTACATACTGACTGTGTGCGACATCAGCGCCACTAACCCCAAGCTCTGGAATACCTGGCGCGCTTCCCTCCTGCGCCAGCTGTATATCGAGACAAAACGGGCCTTGCGCCGGGGAACGGAAACCCCCATCGACCGGCAGGAGTGGGTGCGTGCCACCCAGTCCGAAGCCCGGGAGATCCTGCACGCCCAGAACATGACCGACGAGCAGATTGATGCCATCTGGGACACAGTGGACGAGGACTACTTCCTCCAGGATTCCACTGTGGATATCGCCTGGCAAACCGCCGCCATCATCCGCCATGGCGACAACCCGGACCCGCTGGTACTGATTCGCGACACCCGGGGCGGCCCCACCGACGGCTATTCCCAAATCATCATTTACATGAAGGACCGGGTGACCCTGTTTGCCGCGACCACGGCGGTGCTGGAACAACTCAATCTGAACATCGTGGATGCCCGGATCAGCTCCAGCGAAGGCCCCTACTCCATCAGCTCCTACGTGGTTCTGGACGAAAAGGGCCAGCCACTGGGTATTGACCCGGCCCGTAAGGAACGGGTGCGGCTGAGACTGATCGAAGAACTCGACGACCCTGAGGACTATCCCGACATCATCCACCGGCGCACGCCACGGCAACTGAAGCATTTCGCCTTCCCGACCGAAGTGACGTTTTCCAACGACACCATCAACCAGCGCACCGTCATGGAAGTGATCACACCTGACCGCCCCGGCCTTCTGGCACGGATTGGCCAGGTATTGCTGGAGCACCGCGTTCGCCTTAGCAACGCCAAGATTGCCACCCTGGGCGAGCGGGTTGAGGACGTATTCTTCGTCACCGACGAGCAGGGCGAACCTATCCGGGACCCGGCCATGTGCCGGGCCCTGCAGCAAGACCTCTGTAAAATGCTGGACGACATTCAATGAATCCGAATCTGGACAGACTCCACCCCTACCCGTTCGAAAAACTGGCCAGACTCAAGGCCGGCATCACCGCGCCCGACCATCTCCGGCCGATTTCGCTCGGTATTGGTGAACCCAAACATCCGTCGCCAGACTTCGTTAAGCAGATCATTGCGAACAATCTCGACAAGCTTGCCAATTACCCGACCACCCGGGGCACGGACGAACTCCGCGAAGCCATCAGCCGATGGGCAACCCGCCGATTCAGCCTGGCACCCGGCAGCCTGAGCCCGGCCCGCCATATCGTGCCGGTAAATGGAACCCGGGAGGCCATCTTCTCCCTGGTCCAGGCGGTCGTGGACACCAGCAAGCCGGCCACGGTGGTGAGCCCGAATCCGTTTTACCAGGTGTACGAAGGAGCCGCCTTCCTGGCAGGCGCCACACCCGCTTACCTGCCCTGCGACGGCTCCAACGGCTTCGTTCCGGATTTCGGCTCGGTGCCCGAATCCACCTGGCAGGCCTGCCAGGTGCTTTTCCTATGCTCGCCGGGCAATCCGAGTGGAGCGGTTATTCCCAGGGAAACACTGACCAAGGTCATTTCCCTGGCGGACAAATACGACTTTATTATAGCCTCAGACGAGTGCTACTCCGAGCTCTACCCGGACGAAGGCATTCCCCCCGAAGGACTCCTTCAAACCTGCGCCGCCATTGGCCGCGATGATTACACCCGATGCGTGGTATTCCACAGCCTGTCCAAGCGCAGCAACCTGCCGGGGCTGCGGTCCGGGTTTGTTGCCGGTGACGCCCGGATTCTCGAAGGCTACCTGAAGTATCGCACCTACCATGGTTGTGCGATGCCGGCCCACAACCAACTGGCCAGCATTGCCGCCTGGAACGACGAAGACCATGTGCGGGAAAACCGCGCGGCCTATCGCGCCAAGTTCGAGGCGGTGGTTCCCATCCTGCGCGAAGTGCTGGACGTGGATTTCCCGGATGCCGGTTTCTATCTATGGCCGGTTACCCCGATGGATGATGAAACCTTCGCCCGGGAACTTTCAGCCCAGCAGAATGTACACGTGCTGCCGGGCCGATACCTGTCCCGGACCGTGGACGGCCATAATCCGGGCGAAAACCGGGTGCGACTGGCATTGGTGGCGCCGCTTGAAGAATGCCTTGAGGCGGCGCGACGGATTGTTGAATTTGTGAAGGCCAACTGATCGCTCCTCTCCCTGGCCCTCTCCCTGGCCCTCTCCCGCCGGGGACGAACATGGGGTCAGATGAAAAAGGGGTCAGATGAAAGTTTCATCTGACCCCATGCTCAACCCCTTTTTCGAGGTTCCACAATGAAACTCTACGGTATCAAGAACTGCGATACGGTCAAGAAAGCCCGCAAATGGCTGGATGAGAATGGCGTTGACTACGAATTCCACGATTTCAAAAAGGACGGACTGGACGGCGAGGTGCTATCCCGCTGGGAACAGGCCGTTGGCTGGGAGACCCTGCTGAACCGTCGCGGAACCACCTGGCGCAAACTTCCCGAGGAGGTTCGTGATACCATTAGCGCCCAGAGCGCCCACGAGATCATGCTGGAGAATCCATCCATCATTAAGCGCCCCGTCGTCGAACGGGGCGGGAATGTGTCCACGGGCTTCAATGCAGACGAATGGGCTTCATGGCCAGCCTGAATTCCACGTCAAAATTTAACTCCGGGGTCAGAAGAAAGCGTTCTTCTGACCCCATATTCAGAACAGGAGCAACCACCTGATGAGTTTTGCATTCGGTATCGGTATCGGCACCCAGAACAACCAGGGCGAATGGCTGGAAGTCTTTTACCAGAAGCCGGTCATGACACCTGACAACACCCTCATGGAAGTCATTCGCAATGCAATGGGCTACCAGGGTGGCAACCAGGCGATCAACGCCACTGCCGAACAACTCAGCCAGCTTGCCAATGCTCTGCGCCAGGTTGGCGAGACCGACCAGGCAGCCCTGGCGGGAAAAGCTGCCAACAGCAAGGGCCCGGTGGCGGTCACTATCCTGGAAACCGATGTCACCGCCTCAAGCACGCCTGAGGTTTACCTGAAGCTGCACCTGATCTCCCACCGCCTGGCAAAACCGCACGGTGTAAAGCTGGACGGTATTTTCGGTCTGCTGCCGAACCTGGCCTGGACCAACGAAGGCGCTATCGATCTGAACGAGTTGTCAGACCGCCAGCTACAGGCTCGCCTGGAAGGCCGTACCCTGGAGGTGAAATCGGTAGACAAGTTCCCGCAAATGACCGACTACGTGGTGCCCAAAGGCGTGCGTATCGCCGATACCGCCCGTGTCCGTCTGGGCGCCTATGTGGGTGAAGGCACCACGGTCATGCATGAAGGCTTCATCAACTTCAATGCCGGTACCGAAGGCACCAGCATGATTGAAGGCCGTATTTCCGCCGGCGTTATGGTTGGCAGGGGCTCGGATCTGGGCGGCGGCTGCTCCACCATGGGCACTCTCTCAGGCGGTGGCAACATCATCATTGCCGTTGGCGAGAACTGCCTGATCGGCGCCAACGCCGGCATCGGCATCCCGCTGGGCGACCGTTGCAAGGTTGAAGCCGGGCTGTACATCACTGCGGGCACGAAGGTTGCCCTTCTGGACGACAACAACGAGCTGGTGGAAGTGATCAAGGCCCGGGATCTGGCCAACCAGACCGACCTGCTGTTCCGTCGTAACAGCCAGACCGGCGCGGTGGAGTGCAAAACCAACAAGTCCGCCATCGAGCTGAATGAAGAGCTGCATGCAAACAACTGATTCTCCGACACTCGATCTTGCCGCCGACTTAATCAGCCGGCGATCCGTCACCCCGGACGATGCCGGCTGCCAGGAACTGATGATGTCACGGCTGGCACCTCTGGGCTTTGCCGGAGAGAACCTGCGTTTTGGCGATACCGATAACCTCTGGGCCCGCAAGGGCTCCGAAGGCCCGGTGCTCGCCTTTGCCGGGCATACCGACGTGGTGCCAACCGGGCCGGAGAAGAACTGGGCTCACCCGCCCTTCGATCCGGTCATCAAGAACGGTTACCTCTACGGCCGGGGCGCTGCCGATATGAAAGGCAGCCTCGCTGCGTTCATCACTGCCTGTGAGCGGTTTGTCGCGAAATACCCGGATCATCGGGGCTCGATTGCCCTGCTGATCACCAGTGATGAAGAAGGCCCCGCCCTGCACGGCACCGTGAAAGTGGTGGAAACCCTTGAAGCCAGGAACGAGAAGATCGACTGGTGCCTGATTGGCGAACCGTCCAGCACTCATGAAGTGGGCGACGTGATCAAGAATGGACGCCGGGGCTCTCTCCATGGATACCTGACGGTTCGCGGCGTGCAGGGCCACGTGGCTTATCCGCATATGGCCGAGAACCCGGTCCATTCGGTCGCCCCGGCGCTGGATGCACTGGTGAACGAGTTCTGGGACAACGGCAACGATTACTTCCCGCCGACCACCTTCCAGATCACCAAACTGGAAGCCGGCACCGGCAGTAACATCATCCCCGGAGAATGCCTGGTGCACTTCAACTTCCGCTACTGCACCGAAAATACCGCAGAAAGCCTGGAGGAGCGGGTAGTCGCAATTCTGGACCGCCACAACCTGAAGTACGACCTGCGGTGGCACCTGAGCGGGCGCCCCTTCCTGACCGACAAGGGCGCACTGGTTTCCGCCAGCCAGGATGCCATTCGTTCGGTTACCGGACGGGAAACCGAACTTTCGACCTCAGGCGGCACATCAGATGGCCGCTTCATTGCACCGACCGGAGCACAGGTGGTCGAACTTGGCCCCATCAACGCCACCATTCATAAAGTGGACGAGTGCGTGAAGGCCCAGGATCTCAATACCCTGTCAGAGATTTACGAGCAGATTCTGATCGAGCTTCTGGCGTAGAGCGTGAACTTGGGGTCAGATGAAAATGGGGTCAGATGAAAATTTCATCTGACCCCATTTTCAGTAGTGAGGCGGAGGGGTTTCGTCCTGTTCCGATTTGATATCGGACGGGGATACATCCTTCAGTTGTTTGTGCAACAAACGCTTAGCCTCCCACAACTCCCGAATGTCCATTTCCTGCCTGGCCACCTGCTCACTCAGGGTGTTGATAACGTCATCCTGAAACGCCAGCCGTGTTTCCAGCTCGTCCAGTCGGATTTCCAGATCGTTCTGGCTCATTGGGTATTGGTACTCCCCTGGGTGGATCTCTGAAGAATGTGATAGATGACACTGGTTACCCCGTTGCTTGGTCAGCGCTCGGGATAATCTGGTATCATGCCGCCTTTGCCCGCCAGCGCTCCCGTTTTCCGGGGAACTGACGGTTTTCACCGGCCGGATTCCCGATTTTACCCGATATCCGGTTTTTATCGTTAGCGTTACAAGAATGGAGAAATTTCACTCAATGCGTAATCCATCCAAAGCGATCCTTGTTGCTCTCCTGATCGCCATTCCCGCACCTTTGGTACTTGCCCTGTTGCTGTCGTTCACCCCCGAGCCTCTTCGCCTTATTGCCGTCGGCGAATTTGTAGAAGCACTGGGAAGCACCCGTGGCATCGCCGCTTACCTTATTGCCCTTGTTCTTTTCGGCATTGCGGGCTTCCTGGCCATTGCGCTCTCAGCCAAACAACCGGCCAGCCAGCGCAGCAGTTCCCGGCCTGACAGCCGTGCATCAAGCCAGAACTACGATGAGGACGAAGACGACGGCTACGACGAGAACAGCCCTGAGGGTAATGAAGAAGGCACCGTCAAGTGGTTTAATGTCAAGAAAGGCTTTGGCTTTATCGTGCGTGACAGTGGCGATGAGATTTTCGTTCACTTCCGTGCTATCCGTGGTCGCGGCCGCCGTGTTCTCCGCCAGGGACAACTGGTTCGCTTTAATGTTGTGGAAGCCGACAAGGGGCTGCAAGCCGATAACGTTTCCATCCTGAGTGACTGAATCACAGTCCACTGAAAGAGGCAGCCCGCGGGCTGCCTCTTTCAGTTCCAGACGACCTGTTGTTCACCCCGGTGGTCCAGGCGCCACCACTTTTCTTCCTCAACCGGCTCGCCTTCTTTCCAGTCTCCCGGGCTGCAACGAATCTCGGTATCCATGGCCCGCCAGGCACTGCGGGCGCAGTCCAGATCGCAGCTCCAGGGAAGACGCTCACCTTCAATAACCAGTGACGTAAAGCGCTTACCAAAAGCCTCCGGATACAGGGCTATCAGAAGCAACTCGCCTTGATAACGGGCTGAACCCCTGACCACGCCCGTAACCTCACTGTCGTCCAGTCTTAATTCGTCGAGGTGGCGTTCAAGCCATCGCGAAACCGCACCCGACTTCAGATCACGAATATAAATTTCCAGGTCCTGCACCCGCTGAATCTCCATCCTGCTGTTCACGATGGAGCACATAGTGAACCGGCTCACGCCGCGCTGCAACCCAGCGTTCCAGTTCCCGGCGCAAATCCTCAATACAGAGCTGACGAAGCGTGCCAGCCGCCTTGCGCTCATGCCAGGCCACTTCTGCAGCCACACGCTGGAGTTGGATGTCACCCAGCGAAGTCTCGATGCCTTCAACCGATTCTTTCCGCGCCAGTGCCACCAGAGACTGACGCCGCAGGGTATCTGCCTGCCCCGCGAGCGCTACCGCATCCGTCGGCCCTCTGCGAGCAAACAGGTTCAGCCGGACGGCGGCCCGTTCCAGCCACTGCAACATTCCACCCGGCGTGCTGACACACCGGGTGTGCCGGGAAGAGACAAAGCGAATCACTGCCCCCGGAATCTGCACACTCCACTGTTTTTCGATGGCCGCCTGATGGGCGATCAGAATCGCCTGGCGCTGAACCACGCTTGAAACCGGCATCTCATAGGTGTCAAGAGTTCGGCCAAGGCGATGCTGCAGCATCGGCACCCCATGGCTATTGTCACACTCATCCGGACCAAGTAGCAGAATCGGCCCTGCCCATTGAAGAATCAGGGTGGGCGCCAGGCCATCGGGCAATTCCATCAGGGCAACCAGATCGGCGGGAGCGATGTTGTCGAGCACGAGAACCGGCCAGCGAGGATGATCGCCCGGGGAATGTCCAATATCTCCTGGCTCCGGAAGGGCCGGCAAGTCACTGGCCATGATCTCCGCTTCGCGCCTCAGGTCCAGCTCGACACAATCCTGTTCCAGAGCTGACAGAAGCGTCTGCAGCCAGGCAGTTTTGCCGGAACCACGCTCACCACGCACCCAAACCATAGCTGAGGGCGAGGTTTCCAGACTGACCGCCACATCTTCGGCAAGCTCAATCCACGCGGAATCCGTAACCACCACTGGCGCTCTTTGACGCTCATCAATAGGTGGAGGGTCCCGATCCCCGGTCTGGTCTGGCCAGCGGGCGACCAGCTCAAGGACAGCCACGTAAGCCTTTTCCTGCAGCCGCTCGGCGCGGCGAACCAGGGTCTCCAGGAGTTGCGACCATCCCAGCCATGGCGCCTCACTGACTTCCCGGGCCGCTGCAAACCAGTACATAAGCTGGGAAGATAGCTGCCCTTCGCCGCCGGCCTCCGTTACAATGGGTTGTTCGCACTGGATAGTGCGGATGAGTTCGTCCATATCCACGCCGCAACCGCGCAGGAAGTGGGTTATGACGGGCGCAGAATCCAGCAAGGCAAGTAGGTAGTCTTCAACGGTAATCACCGAGCCACCGCGGCGTTCAACGCTGTCCCGGGCTCGTAACAAAGCGGTCTGGCACTGGGGGGCCAGGCATCCTTGCCAATCTTCCATCAAACATCTCCCTGTTCTTGATGCAGCATCCAGATGCAAAAGCTGTTTTTTGAAGCGCCATTATAACACTTTCAGACGGCTGGCGACCTGTACCGGGATCTCACCCCTTACCAGATACCGGTGTTTTCCATGCTGGCCCAGGGCTCTTTCGGCGGTAACGCCTCGCCTTTTTGAAGCAATTCTATGGAAATGTCGTCCGGCGTGCGGATAAAGGCCATGTAACCATCCCGCGGCGGCCTGTTGATGGTGACGCCATTGGCCCTCAGGTGCTCACACAGTGCGTAAATATCATCAACACGATAAGCGAGGTGACCGAAGTTCCGCCCACCGGTGTACGCCTCCGGATCCCAGTTGTAGGTGAGCTCGATCATTGGCGCCTTGTCCTCACGGGCCCGGGCCTCGTCTTCGGGAGCGGCCAGGAACACCAGGGTGAATCGGCCCTTATCGCTGCTTTTCCGGCTGATTTCAATCATTCCCAGCAGGTCGCAGAAGAAATGAAGGGTCTCGTCCAGGTTACTCACCCGGATCATGGTGTGTAGATATTGCATGGCGCCTCCTTCGGAACAGGATTGATCGCGAATTCATCATCTTACTATGGAGACAGTTTACGGTATTCTGGCCCCATGGATGCAAAAACAGCGGACAATCACCTCTCGGAGCTGAATACACCGGCAATCCGGCACCTCGCCTGGCTGTGCCGGGCGCCTCAACTGCTGCACTCGCCACTGACCTTTGAGCCAGCCCGATACCTCTGCGAAGCCTTGGACAGCAAACTCGGGGCATGGGATAGCAACCCCGGTGCGGCACCTGCGCTACTGAGAGAAGCGCCCCAGAAGCGACTGGGCTTTTATTTCGAGCGACTGTACCGGATATTGCTGGAGGACCTGCTTGGCTGGGACATTATTCTGCAGAACCGGCAAATACAGTCGAACGGACGAACCATCGGAGAGCTGGATTTTGTGGTCCACAATCGTACTGATGACCGGATAGAGCACCACGAAATTGCCATCAAATATTACCTGGGCGTGCCCGAGCCGAATGGGAACACCCTGTGGTACGGACCTAACGCCAGGGACAGGCTCGACCTGAAAACCGACCGGATGCTGCGCCAGCAAAGCCAGCGAACTCAACTGCCGGAGGCCAGAACCTTACTGGATGAGGCCGGAATTACGGAGCCGGTGACGCCACGAATCTTCATGCCCGGGTACCTTTTCTATCCCGCCGATCAGGAAGTTGCCACTCCACATTATGTGCCGGCCAGTCACCTGCGCGGGCGGTGGCGCTATCGCTCACAGATCAAAAACTCGGATGTTGCCGGCTGGGTGGTACTGAACAAGCCACACTGGATTGGGTGCTGGCGCCAGAGCGAGGCGCCCGAAACAGAAGAGGTACTCGCTGCGCTGCACGCAATCGAGCGCCACGCCATTCCTCTGCTGTTCGCCAACCTTGAGAAAGATTCAACCACTGGTCTCTGGCAGGAAACCGACCGGCTATTCGTGGTGCCCGACACCTGGCCCTAGGAGTCTGCACGATTTCTGCCGCACAGACTCCTCGTGGTCCATCAGGTATCGATCAGATCCTTTGCCCACTGCGGCAAGACTTCCTGACACGAACGCCAATGCCCCGCCTCCCAGACCGCGACGCGCAGGTAGGGTTGATCGAGGCTGGTGTTATCGACCAGGTACAGTTCATCCGCCAGGCCTATGCATTGGCGAAGGTTCGCCAGGGTTCTTGGAATTCGCGCCTCTGTCTTGGTCTCCGGTACATTGTGCCCTCCGGAGTTAACTCGGGAGGCCACCCGGGCCTTATTCAATGATGCCGGTTCCAGGTGGAAATAGAACAACCGAATGCGAAACCCTGCCGCTTTGGCAGCCCCAACGAAGTCCACCTTCGACGGATGGGAGAAGACGGTCTCGAAGCAGAAACCCTGACGCTCCTCAAGCAACCGAAACCGTTCCCGCTCCGCGATCAGCGCCGCCTCATAACTGTGTTTCTCAGGCGCATCCGGCCAGACGCTGCGGGCAATGTTATCGGCATTCACCAGGGGAATCTTCCGCCGGGCCAGAAAACGCTCATAGAAGGTTGTCTTGCCGGCACCGTTACCGCCAACCAGCAGCCAGAGTTCAGGCTGCGTTGTCACGGCCACTCAGTGCCTCAAAACGCCCGTTGCGAAACTGACCAACTTCCCTGCTGCCATCCGGATATATGGCCTCCAGGTAGCCGGGTTTCTCGCCAGACGCCTGATACACCGTGCGTCCCCGGGCAATGGACCGGCTCAATTCGCCACTTTCACGGGACTGATCCACTTCAGCCCACAGATCATCACTGGTAACCGACTCAGCCACCACTGGCTCAACCCTCACCTGGCGAATACCCTGGATAATAGCCATCAGATCCTCGGCACTCACCTCACCGGCAACGGCGCGCCCTATCTCGGCCCAATACTCAATCTGCTTGGGCGTTGAACGCCGGTGAACCGCGCCTTCTGCTGCGGCATGGCGGACCAGGGTGTCGTCAAGACGGACAGCGGTTGTCATGGGGACCTCCTGTGGCATGGCCAACTGATTATTACAGGCTACCACAAATGTTGCATCATGCAACAAGAGAGGCTTGAATTATCAATCTGATTTCAGATTGACCATGCACCAGCCTCAACCTGTACAAGATACCCCATTGCTGGACGATCAGCGCCAGCTTACGCAGTCATTGAGACCTTGCCCTCAAACTCCTCGCCAACCTGGGCAAAGATTTCAGTCATTGGCCTTTGCGGATTCGCTTTTTGCAGTTCCAGCACC
>TARA_R110000868_G_scaffold259361_7_pt1 | contig 28033 bp, 27 predicted proteins | sample TARA_R110000868 | Tara Oceans TARA_R110000868 (sample SAMEA4397489) | marine metagenome | biome: Polar Biome; feature: [SRF] surface water layer (ENVO:00010504); material: water (ENVO:00002006), including particulate matter (ENVO:01000060) such as... | depth 5 m | reverse complement strand
AATACTGTGTCTTGGGCATTTATTCCAATAGGGAAGAAAAAGAAGATCAACGCATAAAGTAGAGTTGTTTTCATCAGGCTTGGAATAAATATTTTGTTAAAGAATGAAGAAGGTATTGTTTCTACTAATTTTTCTAAAATAAAATTTTAGTATTCAATATTGGATTTAAAAAATCAATTCCTTTTCTTTAGTCCATGCAAATCACTCTTGCACATAGAATTGACAGTACTCCCACACGGCGCATCCCGCGGCGGCGGTAAAGGTTTACATAAGTCATGCTAAGGCGTGGCGCCCATCTTTTCCTCAATTCTAATTTTAACTGCTGTATATTCAGCTCACTCACTTATTACTCACATGTCTGTTACAATTCATTATGCTACTTCTGATCACGCTTCCTATGCCGAAGAAATTTGTGCATTGATGGAGGTTGCTGCCAAACAGAGAGGGACTGGAATCGCCAAACGAGAGCCAGAGTATATCAAAACAAAAATGAGAAATGGGAATGCCGTAATTGCACTCGATGAGGGTAAATTGGCAGGTTTTTGCTATATCGAGATTTGGGATGAAAAAAAATATGTGGCTAACTCAGGACTAATTGTACATTGGGATTATCGTGGAATTGGACTTGCGAGAAAGATAAAAGGGAAAGCTTTTGAGTTATCCCGAAAGAAGTATCCAGAATCGAAATTATTTGGAATTACAACAAGTCTTCCGGTTATGAAGATAAACTCAGATTTGGGTTATCGCCCGGTAACATTCTCGGAGTTAACACAGGAGGAAACGTTCTGGAAAGGATGCCAGAGTTGCCCAAACTATGATATTCTTACCCGAAACGAACGTAAAAATTGTTTATGCACCGGGATGTTATATGATCCCAAAAAACCCAATACCAACTCAAAGCCACAGCGTGAGCATAATGTCAAAAAGTTTTACCGCTGGGTTCAAATGAAAAAACAAGCGTTTTTAAATGCGCTTAACAATGCCAAAGTATTTTTATCATGAAAAAAGTATTACTTGCCTTTAGTGGCGGACTCGATACCAGTTATTGTGCCATACATCTTGCGAAAGACAAAGGCTATGAAGTATGGACCGCAGCTGTTAATACCGGCGGTTTTGATGAAGCTGAACAAAAAGCACTTGCTAAAAAAGCTGCCGATCTTGGTATAAAAAATCATATATGCATTGATGTAGAAGAAGAATTCTACCAAAAAGGGATTAAATTTTTGATTGCTGGAAATGTGTTGAAAAACCATACTTATCCGCTTTCAGTAAGTGCGGAACGGGTATTTCAGGCTATTGCAATTGCTGAGTATGCGAAGGAAATAGGAGTAGACGCTATCGCTCATGGTAGTACTGGTGCTGGAAACGATCAGGTTCGTTTTGATCTAGTGTTTAATGTGCTTGCTCCTGAACTCGAAATCATTACTCCCATCCGAGATCAAAAATTAAGCCGTGAAGAAGAGGTTGAATATTTAAAAAGTCATGGAATTGATAAGGAATGGGCGAAAGCAAAGTATTCTATTAATCAGGGATTATGGGGAACTTCAGTTGGAGGAGCTGAGACGTTGACTTCAAACAAATATCTTCCCGAAGAAGCTTGGCCAACTCCTATCACTAATCGTGATTCGTTAACGGTGGAAATCAAATTTGAAGGTGGAGAGCCTGTAGGAATTAATAGCAAAAAAATGGATCCAGTTTCATTGATTAAAGAATTAACAAAAATTGTTCAGCCATTTGGTATAGGAAGGGATATTCATGTTGGAGACACTATTATTGGGATTAAAGGTCGAGTAGGATTTGAAGCAGCGGCGCCTTTACTCATTATAAAAGCCCACCAATTATTGGAAAAGCATGTATTAGGAAAATGGCAGCTTTATTGGAAAGATCAACTTGGAGAATGGTATGGAATGTTGATGCATGAAGGTCAATTTCTCGATCCTGTTATGAGAGATATCGAAGCCTTTTTATCAAATACTCAACAGAATGTAACAGGCAAGGTATTTGTAAAACTGGAAGCTAAACGATTTGAGCTTCAAGGAATTGATTCTAAGTATGATTTAATGGCTTCGAAACACGGTCAATATGGCGAAATGAATCAAGGTTGGAGCGGCGAAGATGTAAAAGGGTTTACAAAAATTCTAAGTAACGCGACACTCATTCAACAAGGAGTGAAAGATGATTAACATAGGAATTGTTGGGGGTGCTGGATACACTGCTGGAGAATTAGTTAGAATTTTATTGCATCACCCTGAAGCTAAAATTGTTTCTGTGATGAGTGGAAGTCATGCCGGCGAAGTGGTTTCAAAAGCACATCCCGATCTTGAAGGAGAAACAGAGTTAGTATTTACTGATAAGCTAGCTCAGAATTTAGATGTTGCTTTTCTTTGCACAGGACATGGGAAATCAAAACAGGTTTTGGAAGAAGTTCAAATTTCATCAACCACAAAGATTATAGATTTAAGCGCAGATTTCAGAATTGCTGAAGCTTCAAATGATTTTATATATGGGCTTCCAGAATTGAATCGCGAAGTGATTAAATCATCCCAGAAAGTAGCAAATCCAGGTTGCTTTGCTACATGTATTCAGCTCTCATTATTGCCCTTAGCATCGGGTGGATTATTAAAGGAAGATGTACATGTTTCAGCGATAACAGGAAGTACTGGCGCAGGACAAAATCCATCTTCAACTACGCATTTTAGTTGGAGAAATAATAATGCTTCGGTGTACAAAGCATTTACTCATCAGCATTTAAACGAGATTAAGCAAAGTTTAAAACAACTTCAGCCAGACTTTGGTAAAGCGGTTAATTTTATTCCAATGAGAGGAGCATTCACTAGAGGAATTCTGTCAGCTTGTTATTTAAGGTCAGAAGCTACTGAATCTAAAGTAAAAGAATTGTACCAAGATTTTTATTCAATACATCCATTCGTTCATATTTCAGAAACAGAACCAGATGTTAAAAGGGTTGTGAATACCAACAAAGCATTACTTCATATCAAAAAAGAAGGCGATCAAATCCTGATAATTGGTGTGATTGATAACTTAATAAAAGGAGCCTCGGGTCAGGCTGTACAAAACGTGAATTTAATGTTCGGCTTAGAAGAAACAACCGGACTTCAATTAAAACCATCGGCATTTTGATATGAGTACAAAAGAACACATTGCCATTTTAGGAACTGGAAATTTAGGCGAAGCAATTGCAAAAGGCTTTGCCAGTGAATTTGGTGAATCTAATATCACCCTTACAAGAAGACACCTTTCTCGACTTAATCATTTAAAGGAAAAAGGATTCGGTACTACATCCGATAATAAAGAAGCAGTTCGTCATGCGAAGTACATTTTTCTTTGTGTACAGCCAAAACAGTTAGAAGGATTGTTATCCGAAATCGAATCTGAGTTAGATGCGAATAACCATGTGTTAGTATCTACCATTACTGGGGTTTCTATGGAAGTAATTCAAGGATATGTAAAAGAAGAGTTTCCAATTATACGAGCAATGCCAAACACAGCGGCAGCTATTTTGGAATCTATGACTTGTATTTGTGGAAATAAATTAGCAGAAACTCATCTGACTAGAATTGAGGAGATGTTTAAATCACTTGGAGAAACGCTGATTATTGAAGAGCGTTTAATGAAAGCTGCAACCGTACTCGCAGCAAGTGGAATTGCTTTTTTCCTTCGATATATACGCGCTGCAACTCAGGGTGGAATCGAGCTTGGTTTTGAGGCTGAAGAAGCTCAAAAAATTGCAATGCAAACGGCTCGGGGAGCAGCATCACTTTTAGTAGAAGGAAATGCCCATCCAGAACGTGAAATTGACAAAGTAACTACTCCGATGGGTTGTACTATTGCAGGATTAAATGAAATGGAACATCAGGGATTAAGTTCTGCACTTATCAAAGGAATTGTTGCGTCTTTCGAAAAAATAAACCGAATTTCGGAATGAGACTATTTGAAGTATATCCTCTTTTTGATGTTGAACCTGTAGAAGCTGACGGCTGTTTAGTATACGATCGGCAACAGATCTCTTATCTTGATTTTTATGGAGGTCACGCAGTAATATCTATCGGTCATGGTCATCCTCATTATGTTAAACGAGTAACAGAACAGTTAGGGAAACTTGGTTTTTATTCTAACTCAGTTCCCATCGCTATACAAAAAGATTTAGCGCGTGCGTTAGGTGAAGCGTGTGGTTATTATAAATGGAATTTATTTTTGTGCAACTCTGGAGCCGAAGCTATTGAAAACGCTCTGAAAGTGGCTTCAGTGTATAATCAAAGAAGGAAGATTATTGCTTTTAATGGAGCCTTCCACGGTCGAACTTCACTAGCGGTAGCAGCAACGGATAACCCAAATATTCTTTTTCCGGTAAATAAGGGAGCAGAAGTTGCGCGATTTGCTTTCGAAGATTTTGAGGGTGTAGAAGCTGAATTGAAAAAAAGGGATATAAGTTCTGTGATTATAGAAGGCATTCAAGGAGTAGGTGGAATTGTAGAGCCGAGTGCAGATTTTTTGAAACACCTTCGAATTTTATGTGATGAAACGGATACTGTTTTAATTATTGATGAAGTTCAATCTGGTTTTGGAAGAACCGGCAGGTTTTTTGCACACCAGCATTCGTTTGTTCAGCCTGATATTATTACGATGGCGAAAGGAATGGGAAATGGATTTCCTGTTGGGGGCATTATCACACACCCAAAATTTGAAGCTAAACACGGAATGTTAGGCACAACTTTTGGTGGAAATCACTTAGCCTGCGCAGCTACTTTAGCGGTTCTAGAAGTTTTAGAAAATGAAAAACTGATAAAAAATGCTGCCAAGGTTGGAAAATATCTTGTAGAACAACTCACTCAGATTTCAAAAGTAAAAGAAGTTAGAGGCAAAGGCTTGATGATTGGGATAGAATTTGATTTCCCCGTAGCTCAAGTCAGAAAAAAATTACTTTATGAGCACCATATTTTCACGGGGTCTTCTTCCAATAAAAACACAATTCGATTATTGCCTCCACTTATCATTACTAAAGCTGAAGTTGATCAATTTATAAAAGCATTGAAAGAGGTGTTGAAATGAAACAGTTTTTAACTAGCCAAGATGTTTCGAGCCTCCCTGACTTATTGGAAGAAGCCAAAGAAGTGAAGGCGAATCCTTATGCATGGAAATCACTTGGCAAGAATAAGTCGGTATGTTTGTTGTTTCTAAATCCAAGTTTACGAACCAGATTAAGTTCACAAAGAGCGGCTCAAAATCTTGGGTTGGATGCTGTTGTACTTGATGTGAATTCAGGAAGTTGGAAGCTCGAATTTGCTGATGGAGTGGTTATGAATGGAGATTCTGCCGAGCATATAAAAGAAGCAGCGGCAGTAATTGGCGCTTATTTTGATATTATAGCAATACGTGCTTTTGCAGAGCTGAAAAATCAAGCTGAAGACAATTCAGAAAAAGTGCTTTCTGCATTTGTAAAGTACTGTGGAGTTCCTGTAATAAATATGGAATCCTCGACAGGACATCCACTTCAAGCTTTTGCAGATTTAATTACCATTGAGCAATACAAAAAAGTAGCTAAGCCAAAAGTTGTTTTAACATGGGCTCCACATCCTCGAGCACTTCCTCAAGCGGTAGCAAATTCATTTTCAGAATGGATGCAATTTGCGAATGTTGATTTGGTAGTTACTCATCCCGAAGGCTATGAATTGGCTTCAAAATTTAAGGGAGATGTGATAACGGAGTATAATCAGGAAAAAGCTTTTGAAGGTGCTGATTTCATTTATGCAAAAAATTGGAGTAGTTATACTGATTATGGAAAAATTCTTTCTACCGATTCAAGTTGGATGGTAACTGCTAAAAAAATGAAATTAACCAATGATGCTAAATTCATGCATTGTCTCCCAGTTCGTAGAAATCAAATTGTGGAAGATGCGGTGATGGAAAGCAAAGCTAGTTTAGTAATTGAAGAGGCTGCGAATAGAATAGTATCTATGCAGACGGTACTTAAAAGAATGTTGGAGGATTTGGTATGATAGACACTATCAAAGTTATAAAAGTTGGAGGTAGTATTGCCGAAGATGAAGATCAGCTGGATGATTTTCTAAAAGATCTTAGTGAGCTATCGGGTTATAAAGTGTTAGTTCATGGCGGAGGAGTAATGGCAACTAAATTATCAGAACGTCTCGGCCTAAAGTCAAAAATAATTGATGGAAGAAGAGTTACTGACAAAGGAACACTCGATATTGCTACCATGGTATATGGTGGATTAATCAACAAAAAAATTGTAGCAAAACTACAGGCGTTAAACGTAAATGCAGTAGGATTGACCGGTGCTGATTTGAATATTATTCACTCGGTAAAAAGAAATCCTGTTCCTGTTGATTATGGCTGGGTAGGTGATATCGATTCTATTAAAGTGAACTGGATTAAAGCTTTTTTGGAAAAGAATGTGTTACCAGTTTTTGCACCATTAACTCACGATGGAAAGGGCAATCTATTAAATACCAATGCAGACTCTGTAGCTTCTAAGCTTGCAATAAAATTATCAGCTAAGGCAAAAGTAGAACTTATTTTATGCTTCGATCAACCCGGAGTATTGAATAATGGGAAGGTGATTCCTTCAATAAAAGCAGAACTATTTGAAAAGTTGAAAAAAGAAAAGGTGATAAGCGGGGGAATGATTCCAAAGCTACAAATGGGATTAATTGCTATTGAAAAAGGAGTACAAAGTGTAATTCTGAAAAGTGCAGGATCTCTGAATGATGAGAAAACAGGGACTCGATTAATAGCATGAGATCCTCAAAAGAAACATCAAATGAAGCGATTAATCTTCTTAAAAAGCTGATTTCAATTCAATCCTATAGTGGAGAGGAAGAACAAACTGCTATATTGATTTTTGATTACTTAACTGAACATGGATTTAGTACTCTTCGAAAGCAAAACAACGTTTGGGCTCGGGCTGGTCAAGTTGATCCTAAAAAACCAACTGTATTATTGAATTCCCATCATGATACAGTAAAAACGAGTTCAAAATGGTCGTTCAACCCCTTTACTCCAACCGAAAAAGATGGGAAACTATTTGGTCTTGGAAGTAATGACGCTGGAGGTCCTTTGGTTAGTTTGTTACACGTTTTTATCGAGTTATCAAAATTAGAGCAATCCTATAATTTGGTATTCCTTGCTTCAGCAGAAGAGGAGACTTCAGGGAAACAAGGTGTTCCTATTGTATTGGAAGAACTTGGTAAGATCGATTTAGGAGTTGTTGGAGAGCCAACCTCAATGGATATGGCTATAGCCGAGCGTGGGTTGGTGGTTTTAGATTGTGTTGCTCATGGAGAAAGCGGGCATGCAGCAAGAAGTGAAGGAGAAAACGCAATCTATAAAGCCATGAATGATATCGAATGGTTTAGGAATTTTGATTTTGAGAAAAAGTCGGAAGTTCTCGGTAAAATAAATATGACGGTTACTCAAATCGAAGCTGGGAGTCAGCATAATGTAGTTCCTGACGAATGTAAATTTGTTGTAGACGTCCGCCCCAATGAACATTATTCGAATAAGAAAGTAGTTGAATTAATTCAGAAGCATGTAGACTGTGATGTAAATCCAAGATCGTTGAATTTAAATGCTTCAGGAATCTCTATTGATCATCCTATTGTACAAAAAGGAATTGAATTGAAGATTAGAACATATGGCTCTCAGACTATGTCTGACCAAGTACATATGCCATTTCCATGCATAAAAATGGGACCTGGAGATACTAGAAGATCACATACTGCAGATGAATTTATTTATTTGAAAGAGATTGAAGAAGGGATAGAAGTTTATATACAATTACTAAATGGGTTGGAGTTATGATGAATTTAATAAACCTGTCATGTCGAAGCTTAGCGAGACATCTAAAGAGTTTCTTTAAATTAACTAACTCTATAGACTTTCCACATTCGTTCGGTATGACAGAAAAAACGTAGAATTATGGCAAAAAAACTTTGGGAAAAAGGGATTGAAACGGATGCTTTTATTGAAGCATTTACGGTTGGTAAAGACAGGGAACTTGATCTTGAGTTGGCAAAGTATGACGTTCAAGGAACCATCGCGCATATTACGATGCTAGAATCGGTTGGACTTCTAGAAAAGAAAGAATTAGAAGTTCTTGTTAAAGAATTAAATCGAATTTTAGAAGATGTAATTGAGTCGGGCGAATTCTTAATCGAAGAAGGAGTTGAGGATGTGCATTCCCAAATCGAGCTAATGCTTACCAGAAAGTTAGGTGATGTAGGTAAAAAAGTGCATTCTGGCAGATCTCGAAATGATCAGGTTCTAGTGGATCTCAAATTATATTTAAGAGCACAAATAATTGAGCTAGCGGGGTTATCTCAAAAACTATTTAATACGCTTATCGAGCAGAGTGAGGTTAATAAAGAAGCGTTACTTCCTGGATACACTCATACTCAAGCTGCAATGCCTTCAAGTTTTGGGTTGTGGTTTGGTGCTTATGCAGAAAGCTTGGTAGACGATCTTATTTTGATGCAAGCAGCTCATACTATCGTAAACCAAAATCCCTTAGGATCTGCCGCTGGATATGGTTCTTCTTTTCCATTAAATCGAGCACTGACAACAGAACTTCTAGGCTTCTCGAATACAAATACCAATGTGGTTTACGCGCAGATGGGAAGAGGAAAAGCTGAACAAACAGTAGCTTTTGCGATGGCAGGATTAGCTGGTACACTTAACAAGCTCGCTTCAGATGTTTGTCTGTATAACAGTCAGAACTTTGCTTTTATAAAACTCCCTGATGAACTAACGACTGGTTCGAGCATTATGCCGCATAAAAAGAATCCAGATGTATTTGAATTAATCAGGGCTAAAACTAATATGTTAAAAGCTCTCCCAACTACTATTTCTTCAGTGACTTCTAATTTGACCTCTGGTTATCACAGAGACTTTCAGGTTCTGAAAGAAGTCTTATTTCCAGCTATTAAAGAACTAAAAGATTGTCTATTTATTACTGACTATTCAGTAAGTAAAATAAGAGTCATGGAAGATATTCTTGATGACCCAAAATATAAGCTCATTTTCTCGGTAGAAGCAGTAAACGAGTTGGTTTTAAAAGGAATTCCATTTAGAGAGGCTTACCAACAAGTAGGTAAGCAAATTCAGGAGGGTACATTTGAACCGCCAACAGAATTAAAACACACTCATGAAGGTAGTTTAGGTAATTTGAGTAATGAGAAAATAAAAGCTAGGATGAAAGAAGTATGGAGAGGTTTTAAGTAGTAAAGAGATTAAAGAAATTTCAATTTCCATTTCTATTTAAACCAACAATTCCACAAATTGAAGAAATAGTTGGTCGCTAATTTAAAATAATACACCATGAAAAAATTATCTTATGCACTTGTAGTTTTCGCTATTACTGCAATCACGATCACCTCTGTAGCAATGACAGAGAAACCAGAAGAAAGAGCCAGCTATGAATATCTAGAACAAAATTTAAACAATGCCAAAACCTATACTCTCGAAGTATTGGAAGGCATGCCAGCTGAAGATTATGCTTTTAAACCTGTAGATGATGTTCGGTCTTTTGGAGAGCAAGCATTCCATATTGCTTACAGTCTAGAATGGTTTAATGCACAACTAAAAGGAGAACCAGTTGCATGGGAACCTGGAGATGAAGGCCGTATGAGCAAAGAAGAGCTAGTTGCGTATACAACCGAACAGTTTGATATTTTCATAGAAACAATTCATGCGGCAGAAGAAAGTGGTCCTTTTACCTCAGGAATATTAGGTGCTTTAAGGCATAACTCTCATCATCGTGGGCAAATGGTAGCGTATTATCGCGCCAACGGAATGGCGCCTCCAGCGTATAAATAGATAAATATTCGAAAAAGCTGATTTTATTCAGCTTTTTTTATTTCAAATGGTATTGTTTTCTCCAATTAAGAAGCTCTTTTAAAGCAACCACCATTCTACTCCCGTACCAGCTAAACCATTCTCCATTTACTAAAAGTATTGTGGAGTCTGGACAAATAGTTTTGAGCTCCAGTATATGCTTTTGTTTAAAGGGATATGGTTCACTGCTTAAAAGAATAAGCTCAGGATTTAAAGTATGCAATTCTTCAAAATCAGTTTCGGGATATCTGGATTGCTCTCCATATACATTTTTGAGCCCAAAATATTTCATTACGTTATGAATATAGGTATCACTTCCAATTGTCATCCAAGGGTCTTTCCAAATAAAATAAGCCGTTCGTATATTTTGAAATTCTATAGAACTGGGTATGAGCTTTTGAATTTCAGTAATCAACTGTAAAGCTTCTTCATCTACTTCTAACTTATTTCCGAGTTTACTTATCCATTGTAAAGCTTCTTCAATAGTATCAATTTCAGTAAGAACAACCTCACAGTGTTTCGATAATTCTATAACATCTTCCTTCCTGTTCTCTTCTTTATTTGTAATGATAAGATCAGGTTTCAAAGAAAGAATCTTTTGAATATTAGGATTCTTTGTTCCGCCAATTGGTTGTAAATCAGAAACTATTTCTTTTGGATGGATACAAAATTTAGTTCTTCCGACTAATCGATCTTTTAAACCAAAGTCGATAAGTAATTCCGTTAGACTTGGAACCAGACTAATAACTCTTTTGTATGGCATTCTATAATTTAATTGATATAAATCGATTTTTAATTAGGTCATTCCGAATTTATTTCGGAATCTTTGTGGTGTTTGAATGAAGCTATTATCTAGAATATACAATAAAAGCCTCTTCTTAAGATCCTGAAACAAGCCTGCATGTAGGCAGACAGGTTCAGGATGACCAGTAAATTTTTATTTAAAAAGTACTCATGGAATTAGGTCTTTACACTTTCGTTGAAAATACCCCCGACCCTGAAACAGGGAAATTACTTCATCCTTCCGAGCGGTTGGCTAACTTAATGGAGGAAATCAAATTAGCCGATGAATCTGGGCTAGATGTTTTTGCAATTGGAGAGCATCACAGGGAAGAATTTGTGGCTTCATCACCAACAACAATATTAGCTGCCGCCGCTTCAGTAACTGAAAAAATTAAGCTGAGTACTGCAGTAACAGTCCTAGGATCAGAAGATCCAGTTAGGGTATATCAGCAATTTGCTACATTAGACCTGCTTTCAAAAGGAAGAGCTGAAATTATTGTAGGAAGAGGATCATTTATAGAATCCTTTCCGCTATTTGGCTACGACCTTCATAACTATGAAGAACTATTTGAGGAGAAACTTGAATTACTACTCAAATTAAGAGAGAGCGAGAAAGTAACTTGGGAAGGGAAGTATCGCCCTTCGTTTAAAAATCTGGGAATTTATCCTCAGCCAAATCAAAAAAAGATTCCAATATGGAGAGCGGTTGGTGGAACGCCGAAATCAGCCTATGTAACAGGTGCGTTAGGATTGCCGTTAGCAATTGCAATTATTGGTGGATATCCTGCACAGTTTAAACAGATGTCTGATTTACATGCAAAAGGCGCAGCAGATCACGGCCAAGAAAAGCAGAAATTAAGTATAAACTCTCATGGCTTTATAGGTGACACATCGAAAGAAGCTTCAGATATTGCATTTCCAGCTTTTAAACAAGTAATGGATAAAATCGGCAGGGAACGTGGTTGGGCTCCCATGCAACGAAATCAGTTTGATGCATCTACCACTTTAGAGGGTGCGAATTTTGTTGGGAGTCCACAGGAAGTGATTGATAAAATTATGTATCAATATGAGATTTTTAAACACGATCGTTTTTTGATGCAAATGACCGTTGGTAGTATCCCTCATTCAAAACTAATGAAGTCGATAGAATTATTTGCTACTAAAGTTGCTCCAGTTATCAGAAAGGAAATAAGGGATTCTTAGAAATTCGAAATTTCTTTTTCAATAAAGTTTAAAAACCTTTCCTCTTGTTCAGCGAAAGTGGGGAGATTTTCATTTGAATAATTATCTTGCATTGATCCTAGAGCATGACAAAGTTCATCAATTCCTTCAAAAGTATTATAACAGCCAAAGCTAATTCTTACTAAACCAGGCTGATCGCTCTTATCACCATGGGCGGATTTAATACGCCACCCCTGTATTTCTTCTTCAGAAAGAGCCAATAGTTTCACGACATAAGGGTGAGCACAAAAACATCCATTTCTAACTCCGATACCATATTGATGACTTAAAATACTAGCTACTTCTTGATGATGAAAACCATGCAAATTAAAAGATAGTACTCCTACCCGATCGGCGATTCGATCTCCATAAATAGTAAGTCCATCTAATTGGGAGAGTTTATCGAAAGCGTAGTTGGTAAGCTTTTCTTCATGTTTGGCGATTCGATCCATTCCAATTATGGAAAGTTCATCTATAGCTTTAGCTATTGCTAATGCGCCAATTACATTTGGACTTCCTGCTTCTTCACGATCCGGAAGTCCAGCCCATCGAATATCATCTAATGTCACGGAATCAACAGTTCCTCCTCCAGAATATTCAGGAGCAGAATTGAGAAATATATCCTTCGGACCAACCAAAACACCCGAGCCAAATGGGGCATACATTTTATGAGCAGAAAAAGCAATGAAATCAATATGACATGAATCACTGTTTTCTAGAATATCAATTTTTCTATGTGGAGCAAGTTGAGCTGCATCAACAAATACTTTAGCATCAAAATTATGAGCTATTTCTGCAATCGTATAAATAGGCTGAATAATACCAGTTACATTTGATGCTCCTGATACACAAACTAAGGCAACTTTACCTTGGTGTAATCGAAGTTTGTAATCAAGGTCTGATAAATCGAGTGTTCCAGTTTCTGTGACTTTAACATGAACAGTTTTCGCCTTACTTCTCCATGGTAAATCATTTGAATGATGTTCCATTTCTGTAGTTAATACAATAGAATCTTTTTCAAATGGGAATCGAAACGACAACTTGTTAATAGCTTCGGTAGCATTTTTTGTAAATATGACGGTGTTTTTTGAAGTATCAGCACCGACAAATTTGGCTACAATATCATGAGCTTGATCATACAGCTCTGTACTTAGCTGTGATTTGAATCCTGTTCCTCGATGTACACTAGAATAGTAGGGTAGAAAGTGTTGAATAAAATCAGAAACACTTTGAAAAGAAGGCGTACTTGCTGCATTATCAAAATTTATATATTTCCTGAGTTTTCCATTTGCAAGAGGAACCATCTGGTTCTGTCCAACAATGTTTATTGGATGCTCGGGATTAGTATGAATGTCCTTCATTAGCATCCCATTCGTATTAATCTTTTGGTTTTCGTTGAAGGAGAAGACTCAGCAATTCCTTTGTAATAATTCAAAGGATTTCCCTCATCAACGTAAATTGAATGCCCCCCAAAATAAGCTGAAAGAGACTTGATTTGAGTAGCAATATCTTCATAATTGTCAGGAATAGTTTTGGGCATTTTTGGATAGAGAATTCTGTCATACCAATCCTGAATACCTCCGTTAAGTACAAATAAATTTTCCATTCCTCTATCGGCAAGGAGATAGAAAGCTTGCTCTGATATATCAACCTCATCAGAGTAGAGGGTAGTTTTTATAGATGAATTAATTTCTAAATTTTGAAGATTATTCAAGGAATATGGTTCAGCGGTTGGAATGTGAAATGCAGCAAAACTAGAATCATCCCTTAAATCAATTAATCTAACAGGTTTTCGATTTCTAATTTCGGTTGCCAAGTCTAAAACAGATAGATATTCAATTTTTATTGAAGCTCTTTTTTGAGAAGCAGAACTAGGAAAAATCAAGGAAATCAACATTGCAAGAAGAGAGAGTAAGAAAGCCAGTCCCGCAAGTTTTTTATTTAATGAAAGTTTCATTGCTAAAGCTTTGAATTTGTTTTGATCTCGATTTTTTCTGAAGCCCAGAAACCTGCTAGTGCTACTAAAACTAGAATAAACACCATCACGCCTGCAGGAATATCGAAGTAATCAACAAAAGTGATTTTGCCCAGTGGGGTTGTATTATAAAAGGTTTTAATGAAGGGATAGAGCTCTCCAAATACTAAAATGCCAGCTAACAAACCGAGTACATTCATCCAACCATCAAGGCTACCCGTAGCACCCGCAACACAAGAAGTTCCAGGGCAATAGCCGCCAACGATAAACCCAACTCCAAAAACAAGTCCACCAATAATTTGAGGTGCCACAAAAGTGGGAGTTAGATAAACCAATTCAATATTTAGCAATCCGAATTGATTAAACCAAAAGAGTCCAATCATAGCAGTAATAATGGCAGTGAACATCATTTTGAAAACAGACATGTCTCGCCCATAAAACTGAGCCGCGAGTTTCTTGGCGCTTCCCAATCCAGCTCGTTCTAGAAAGAAACCGAAAGAAAGTCCAATAAACAGAGCAAATACCAAGCTTGCATCTTCACCAATCCACCCGTTTATATAAAAAGGGCCGTTCATATCCATAACCTCCGCACGAACCATGCGGTTGCATAAGCACCTACAAATAAAGAAATCATAAAGAGCCAACTGCCCACATTCATTAACGCTCCACCAGTAAGTGCCTGTCCACTTGTACAGCCCCGAGCTAGTTTTGTACCGAAAGCCATAATCATACCGCCAACAAAAGCATATTGAAATCTTCGGTTGGTAGTAATATTGAGCCCTTTCTCAATTTTGATTTTTGACCTTCCTGCAAAGGCTCCTGAAAGAAATCCGCCAATTAAAACTCCGAGGACTTCAAAAACCAACCAGTCTTTCAGGGGGTTCACAGTGCCATCACCCAAATAGCCTTGATAAAACTCATTAGTTTGTGTGTGGTTTGGCGCTACTATATTCGATGTGGCTGCAACCACTGATGTCATAGCTCCCGAAGCTCCAATACCTCGACCCATTACAACAAAAGTTGATAATAGCACGAGTCCTAACCCGATTCCAGAAACGTAAGGATTCCAATAAGGATCGGGATTATCTTTGTTTATTTTCTGTTTGATTAAAGCTAACATTTCTACTCAACTTCCAATGGATTGTTGGAATCTTGTGTCCAACTGTGCATCGAGCCATCAAAAAGCTGAGCATTATATCCAAGCATTTTAGCAGCGAAATAGACAAGGGTAGCTTGTTGACCGATATGGCAGTATAGAACTAATGGGATGTCCTTAATAAGGGCTTGTTCATCAAAAATTTCTTGAAGTTCTTCCTTCGATTTAAGGATATAGGAACCATTTGGTCCATCATTTACCATAGAAGTAAAAGGAATGGTTTTCGCGCTTGGAATATGCCCTTTAGCATCCATACCAGATTGAACTCCTTCATAGAAAACAGAAGCTCTGGCGTCTATAATGTTTAAAGATTCATTTCTAAGATTCTCTTTTACAAAACTAACTGGAACAACTAAATCGGAATTTGGATTAGGCGTAAAAAATCCTTTTTTGGGAGAAATGATTTCTGAAGTTAATTCGCCTCCCTGATTTTCCCATAAAGCTAATCCACCATCTAAAAAGAATGTTTTTTCAGAGTACCCAAGATAATCCAGCGTAAAGAATAAGCGAGTAGCAGGAGAAACCCAGTCGGTTCCAACATAGATGATAATAGTGTCTCCATCACTAACCCCTTTTGATTCTAGGAAAGCTTTTAAAACTTCGACAGATGGGAGATCGTACACCTGAGTTTTGTCTTCAGAACTGAATATATATTCGTTTCGTAATACAAGCTGAGCACCGGGTATATGCTTTTCTTTAAAGGTATCTTCAGGTCCAACGTGAAGAAGAACTATGTCTTCTCTGTCAAGATTGGCTTTGAGCCAGTCAACGGAAATAAGTGAATTTGTTTGGGCTTGTAAGATGGGTTGAGCACTACTTATCAATAAGCAGGTGAAAAGGGTAAGAAGAGTATTCATAGTCATCATTTAGGTTAAGTTGATGACTAAATTACGTGGTCTTCTTTAGGATGTTATAGACATTAATCTGACAGATATGGACAAATACTTTTATCTAAATTCTGAAATAGATTTTCCAAATTTGTCTTTCCAAAGACGTTGTAATTGACGAGGTGCTTTAAACCCACACATATCTGAAATTATATCTAAAGTATAATTGGGATTATTAATGAGCTCTTTTGCTAGCTCGAGTTTCATGTCGTTCTTAAACTCGTTAACAGTAGTTCCGGTTGCTTTTTTAAAAGATCGAGTGAGATTACGAACACTTGTATTTCCAATTCTGGACAATTCTTCAAGCGAAAAATTCTTAGCTGGATTTGAAATAATATGGTTCTGAACTTTATGAACCAATGGGTTAAAATGTGTGTGATAATCTAGATAAATAGAATGAGCATTGGTTGCTCCATGTCTTCGTAAATAAACAACCATTTCACGGGCAACTTTAGTGGAAACAATGGGCCCTTGGTCTTCTTCGATAATGGATAAAGACATATCAATTCCGGAGGTCATACCTGCACTGGTATAAATATTGGAATCATTTTCGAAAAGTTTGTCACCCTCTACTTTAACATTCGGAAAGTTGTCTTTCATATAATCAATACACTTCCAGTGGGTAGTACATTTTTTATAATCTAAAAGACCCATTTGAGCAAGAATTAAAGAACCCGAACAAATTGAGGCTATTTTGACACCCTCAGAATATTGTTCAGTAACCCACTCTTTTACTTCTTGAATTACTGAATCAACTCTACCTTCTAAATAGCGTTTAAAATCAGTTCCAGGAATAATGATAAAATCGTTTTGGTTGAGAGAAAGGTTTTCGGGGTGAACTAGTTCAGAAAAGGTAAGTCCTTGTTCGGAGGTTAGCGAAGGATCAATAGAAGAGAAAGAAGTTTTATAATCAATATTTCCAAGATTAGTAGCTTCATAAAAAGCTTGCACAGAACCCGCTAGGTCGAGAATGTGGACTCCAGGGAATAACAGAAAGCAAATATTTCTAGTACTCATAAAGTTATGATACTAAAAAAACCTCTTCAATAAATCAGTAGCTTGATTTACATAATGTCCACCAAAGAGGTTAGCGTGAACGAGAACGGGATAGAGGTTACATAGTTTAAAGCGCTCATCAGCACCTTTTTCAAGTGGATACTCTTCGCTATATCCATTGTAGAAATCTGAGTCAAAACCACCAAATAAGCGGGTCATAGCAAGATCCATTTCTCGGTGACCATAATAAACTGCGGGATCGTATATGCAAACCTTTCCATCAGAATTGAACATATAGTTTCCTGCCCAAAGATCACCATGAATAAGAGCGGGAGGTTCATCAGGAAATAAAACGTAGGTGTAGTTCATTACTCTTTCAAAAATAGCTCCAAAATTTGAGCTCATTTTCCCTGAATCGATCGCCATTTTAACCTGTGGTTCAATTCTCTCACGGATAAAAAATTCTAGCCAATCCGGATGATATTTATTCTGCTGAGGAATTCGACCGATATAGTTCTGATGATCTAGCCCAAATAGTTCATTCGTTTTTTTATGTAGCTTAGCAAGTTGAACCCCAAAATCAAAAGAAGACCCATGATTAGATTCTTCAATAAATTCTAGGAGAAGAAAATCATCACCAATCAGAATAACTTCAGGGATAATTAAATCGGTTAGTGCAGAATCGAGTAGCTCCAATCCTTTTGCTTCTACTTCAAACATATCCGCAGGAGCAGAAGTATTCCACTTTAGAAAAAAACGATCTCTAGAATCGGTAGTAATTTTTGCGGCTTGATTAATATCTCCACCATGAAGCGGAGTCTCAGAAGTAACGTTAACTTCAAGCTGTGATTGAATGAGCAGTTTTATGGACTCAGGGATCATGAGCAATCTTGCTATTAGAGAATTGAGGAATGAGGTTTAATCTATAGAAAACCTGATCCTCATTTCTAAATTAGACTTCACCAAAAATTACAATCGTATTATGACCACCAAAACCGAAGGTATCGCTCATTACATACTTAACGTTTCTTTCTTTTGGTTTGTTTATCACAATGTCGAGTCCTTCAGCAGCTGGATCTAAATTGTCAACATTAATCGTTGGTGGAATTAAATTATGCTCCATTGCTTTGATTCCGGCAATGGCTTCGATTGCTCCAGCGGCTCCTAATAAGTGACCCGTCATAGACTTAGTTCCACTTATACTTGGTGAGGCACCAGAATTTCCAATAACTGCCTTAATAGCTTTTAGTTCGCTAATATCGCCAACTGGAGTACTGGTAGCATGTGCATTGATGTAGTCAATGTCTGAGATGGTAAGTTGAGCTTCCTCTAAGGCTAAATTAATAGCATTTCTTGCTCCCAATCCCTCTGGGTGAGTAGCAGATAAATGATAGGCGTCTGCGGTACTTGCGGCCCCTAACACTTCACAAATGATATTAGCGCCACGAGCTTTAGCATGTTCGTATTCTTCTAAAACTAGCGCTCCTGCGCCTTCTCCCATCACAAAGCCATCACGAGAAGTATCAAAAGGTCTTGAAGCAGATTCAGGAGAATCATTATTAGTTGAAAGTGCTCGCATCGCTGAGAATCCTCCAACAGAAGCATTGGTAATTGCAGCTTCAGATCCGCCTGTTAATATAATGTCAGCCTTTCCTAAACGTATATAATTGAATGCATCCATAATGGCATTATTGGAAGATGCACAAGCAGAGGTGACTGTTTGGTTAATTCCCATAAAACCGAACTTAATTGCAACAATTCCAGATGCCATATTTGGGATTGTTTTTGGGATGTAATAAGGAGTGAAACGAGGGACTTTGTTTCGCTCTACATAATCCATTAGCTCTAGTTCGAACGTTTCGAACCCTCCAACTCCAGTTCCCCAAATAACCCCAACTCGTTCTTTGTTAACAGCATCTAAGTCTAGTTTCGAATCTTTAATAGCCTGTAAACTTGTGTATAAAGCATACACTACATAAGGATCATTTTTCCGAACTTCATTTCTATCGAGTGAGTCCGTGGGGTCAAAGTCTTTAAGTTCGCATGCAAAGTGAGTCTTAAAAAGGCTAGCATCAAATTTTGTTATTGGTCCAGCACCACTTTTGCCAGCAATTAAAGATTTCCAAAATTCATCTACTGAATTTCCAATGGGTGTGATTGCTCCTAGTCCGGTAATTACTACTCTTTTCATAAATACTTATTAGTAAGTAAAACTTACGTTATGATTTGTTCTAATATTGAATTTTTTATATCCGTGAAGTCGTTGCTTCCGGTGATTCTTGCAAGCTGAGTTCCAGCGCACATATTGGTTAGTATCTTAAGCGCTTCAATTTTTGCAGGTGAACTAAAGGTAAGAAGATTTTTTTGCTTTCCGTTATCTAAAGTCGTGGTAATCCATGAAAGTACATTTTCAGTAAATTCGGTTACTTTTTCTTGTACACTATCCTCCATAGAATTCCAATCTGTTGCGAATGAGCCTATTACACAAAGTTTTCCACTTACTTGAATGGATGCATAGAAATTTAGAAACATCTTAATTTGATCTGCTTCATTCTTAGAAGAAGCTTTTTCTGCGAATCTATTAAAGCTATCAGTGTGCCAATCTACAACTGCTTCAGCAAGGTCGGGCTTAGTAGGGTAGTGATAGTGAATGGCAGCATTTTTTACATTTAATTGTTTAGAAATGTCTGCATAGCTGAAGGCATTATAACCATTTTTGCGGATGAGTTCATCTCCAAGTAAGACGATCGTATCTTTTGTACGTGCCATATAAATAACTTATTAGTTAGTCAATAAAGTACTTATTAACTGATAAGTAGTCAATCTTGAATATATTCTTTCAATTCATTTAGAAGAGTGTCACAGCTCCGCTCTACCATTTGAAAGACATTCTCAAATCCCATGGCTCCCCCGTAATAGGGATCGGGAACATTTTTATCTTCCGGAATAGGATCAAATTCACGAAGTAGCTTAACCTTGTCTGAATACTTTCCTTTTTTATCAATGTCTAGAATATTCTTTAGGTTAGAGGAATCCATGGCTAGGATTAAATCAAATTCTTCTAAGTCAGCATATTCAAATCTTCTAGCTATAGATGGAAGGCGGATTCCGTGATCATTAGCCGTTTCCTGACTTCTACGGTCAGCACGCTCACCAGTATGATAGGCAGCGGTCCCTGAAGAATCGATATAGAAATAGGATTCCAACCCTGCCTCGTTCACTTTATGAATAAAAATCCCTTCTCCAGTTGGACTTCGGCAAATATTACCCAAACAAACAAATACAAGTTTATAGGGATTTTCTTTGGTAATGGGTCTTAAATAACTACTCATAGTTCAATCTTTTTTTCAAAAGGGATAGGTTTTAGTATTGTAATGCATAATTACTAACAATTGAAAGTAAATTCAATGATGTATTAATTATTTAAGTGAACTTATCATAAGCTTTTCTATAAGAATTCTTATATTTGAGGCTTACTATAATTTGCCGGACAAAGAATTTCTATGCCCAAAAAGTTTAAAGAAGTAAAGCAGCTTAATTATCCCAACGCAGAACTTGAGATTTTAAAGCTGTGGAATGAAAATCAGATTTTTAAGAAAAGCCTAGATAGCCGAGAGGACGGAATTCCGTTTACTTTCTTCGAAGGGCCACCTACAGCGAACGGTAAGCCTGGTATTCACCATGTGATGGGGCGTACCGTTAAAGATTTATTTTGCCGATACAAGACGCTAAAAGGTTTTAAAGTTGATCGAAAAGCTGGTTGGGATACGCATGGACTCCCAGTAGAAATTGAAGTTGAAAAAGCTTTGGGCTTAGAAGGTCGTTCGCAAGTGGAGGAATATGGAGTTGCTGAGTACAACGCAAAATGTCGTGAAAGTGTACTTAAGTATAAAGATTTATGGGATGATTTAACCGCACGAATGGGATATTGGGTAGATCAGGATAATCCTTATATCACATTCGAAAATAATTACATTGAATCTGTTTGGTGGGCACTGCATAAACTGTATGAAAAGGGCTTAGTTTATAAAGGCTATAAAATTCAGTGGTATTCTCCAGGTAGTGGAACGGTTCTTTCTTCTCATGAAGTGAGTTTAGGTTATAAAGAAACCCAGGATCCTTCCATTTATGTAAAGTTTAAAGCGCACGGTGAAGATAATACGTATTTCCTAGCATGGACTACTACTCCATGGACTACTATTTCTAACATGGCACTTAGTATTAATCCTAAGTTGGATTATGTAAAAGTCGGTCATAATAATGAAAACTATATAGTAGCTAAAGGAACTGAAGAGCGAGTTTTTGGTGAGGATTTCATTCACATCGAAGATTATCAAGGCTTCAATCTACTGGGTAGAACCTATGAGCCGATATTTGATTATGCTAAAAAAGAACACGATCCGACTACTGCTTGGAAAGTGATTCCTGCTGAATATGTAACTACTGAAGATGGTACAGGTGTTGTTCATACAGCGCCTGCTTATGGTGCTGATGATTATGATTCTTGCCAAAAAGCGGGCATTCCAATGTTTAATCCAATTGACAGAGAGGGGCGATTTACCGATGAAGTTCCAGACTTTGAAGGTCAATGGTTTAAGGAAGCGGATAAGGAAATAGCTCGAGCCATTAAAGAAAAAGGTTTAATGTTTCGTCATGAAACCTATGTTCACAATTACCCTTTTGATTGGAGAAAAGGAACTCCGTTGATGAGTTATCCTGTAGAATCTTGGTTTATTAAAACCACACAGTTGAAAGATAGAATGGTCGAGTTAAATAAAACCATTAACTGGAAGCCTGAAAGTACAGGTTCTGGACGCTTTGGAACTTGGCTCGAAAATAATGTTGACTGGGCAATTTCAAGACAGCGTTATTGGGGAACTCCAATCCCAATTTGGCAAAGTGATAAAGATCCAGAGTACGTTGAGTGTATTGGAAGCATGCATGAACTCCGAGAAAAAGCTGGAATTCCAGAAGATCAAGAAATCGATCTTCACCGACCATATATAGATGAAATTATATGGGAAGGTCCTGATGGTGCTACCATGAGACGTATTCCTGATTTGCTTGATGTGTGGTTCGATTCTGGCTCAATGCCGTTCGCACAATGGCATTATCCGTTCGAAAACGATCATGAATTTAGCTACAATTTCCCGGCAGATTTTATTGCAGAAGGTGTAGATCAAACTAGAGGTTGGTTCTATACGCTTCATGCCTTGGGAACCATGTTATTTGATCAAGTTGCTTTCAAAAATGTGGTGTCAAATGGATTAGTTCTCGATGATAAAGGCGAGAAGATGAGTAAGTCGAAGGGAAATACAGCCGACCCGTTTGAGGTAATTAAAGAATATGGTGCCGACTCAGTACGCTGGTATATGATGAGTAACTCTGCTCCGTGGGAAAATCTCAAGTTCAGCCTAGATGGACTTGGTGAAGTTCAACGAAAGTTCTTTGGTACTTTGGTAAACACCTATTCTTTCTTTGCGTTATATGCGAATATTGATGGATTTACGTACTCAGGAAATCAAATTCCAATTCCAGATCGACCAGAAATCGATCAATGGATTATTTCACGATTGAATACAACTGTGAAAATGGTAGAAGAGTATTTCGAAGCTTACGAGCCTACAAAAGCTGCCCGCGAAATGGAGACTTTTGTTGAGGAGTTAAGCAACTGGTATGTACGAAGAAATAGGCGCCGTTTCTGGAAATCAGGAACAACGCTTGACAAAACAGCAGCATATCAAACGCTGTACGAATGTTTGAAAAGCATGAGTCAATTGATAAGCCCAATCGCTCCTTTTATTGGAGAATGGTTATATCAAAGATTGAATGAAGTTTCGAAACTAGATGAAGAATCGGTTCATTTATCTTTTTTCCCTACAGTAGAAGAAACTGCGATTTTCAAAAATCTTGAGCATAAGATGGATATGGCTCGTTTGATTTCTTCAATTGTACTTAGAATTAGAAATCAAATTGATATCAATGTTCGACAACCATTAGCAAGAATCATTCTTCCTATAAAAGATGAGGGAGAACGACAGGCGATACTTTCAGTGAAGCACATCATTTTGGAAGAGGTAAATGTCAAAGATATCCAGTTTGTAGATGATGACTCTGGAATTGTAGAAAAAAGCGCAAAGCCTAATTACCCTGTTCTAGGTAAAAAACTTGGCGGCAAAATGAAAGAAGTTGCATCAAAAGTAAGCAAGCTTGAAACAGATGAAATCACTAATTTTGAGCGAAAAGGTTTTATTGACATAAATCTGGAAAATGATGAAACTGTTCGCCTTGATAGTGAAAGCCTGGATATAATAAGAACTGGGCTTGAAGGTTGGCAGGTTGAAACTGAACGTGGACTAAGTGTAGCAGTAGATACTGAAATGAGCATTGAACTTCTTCAGGAAGGAATAGCTCGAGAGTTCATCAATCGTGTGCAGAATATGCGAAAAGAAGCGGATTTTGAAGTAACGGATCGTATAACCATTGGCGTTACGTCTGCAGTTGATGTGAAAGAGGCAATAGTTTCAATGAGTGACTACATCAAGCAAGAGACCTTAGCTGAAGAACTTCAGTTGGAAGATCTTGAAGTATCAGATTTTACAAAAACTTGGGAAATTGGTGATAGTGAATGCACCATTTCTATAAGAAGAACAGTTAATTCTTAAGGAATAGAAACATGGCTAAAAAAGCTGAAGAAAGTGAAAAAAGAGTATCTCCTTATAATGACGAAGAGCTGGAATATTTTAGACAAATTATTCTAAAAAAGAGAGATGATGCTGAAGATGAACTGAATACTCTTCAACGTTCTCTGAGAGAAAGTATGGAGAATGCCTCTGATGAGTCTGCATATTCTTTCCATATGGCTGATGCAGGAACGGATGCTCAAGAGCGCGAGAAAACGTATATGCTGTTCAACAGAACTCGTAAGTTCGTGAAGTATCTAGATGACGCAATAAGCCGCATCGACAACAAAACATATGGAGTTTGTAAAGTTACAGGTAACAAAATCTCGAAAGGAAGATTAGAAGCTGTGCCTCACACTCAGTTGAGCATAGACGCTAAACTTAAACGTCGTTAATTTTTAGAGTTTGACAAAGAAAAAACTGCTGGCTTTATTCGTACCTGCTGCTATTGTTGTGGCTATTGATCAACTTACGAAATGGTGGATCAGGACTACTCCAGACCTTCACAGATTTGATATAATAGATGGGTGGCTGTCATTTTATTATACCCAGAATGATGGAATGGCGATGGGAATTGATATTTTCTCAACACCTGTTATCAGTTCAATCTCAATAATCGCGACCATTGGAATTCTAGCGTACTTGATCTACTCCATGGATAAATCCCCAGTAAGTTATTTGGTGTTCATGGGATTAGTAATTGGTGGTGCACTTGGTAATATCACCGACCGACTTATTATGGGATATATTGAAGGTTACGGTGGATTACTTGATGGACATGTGGTCGACTTCATACATTTTAACCTTGAGTTATTTGATCGGCCAGTTTTCCCATACATTTTTAATGTGGCAGATATAGCAATTTCAGTTTCCATTATTTCTTTACTCGTTTTTAATAAAAAACTGATGCCTCATGATGAGGAAGAAAAGGTAGCAGAAGAAGCTTTAACTTCTGAAAGTGATAACGAACTAACTAACTAAAGAAGAGTAGATTTTCGATGATTGAATTACTCTTCTAAAGAAGTTTTCTTTTTTGCGGAGAAAATATCTAGATCATCTTCAAATATAACTTGATCTACAATTTCTAAGCCAAAGCTGCGAATCCCGATTCTCTTCACAGGATTATTAGTGAGTAATTTGAGTTTTCTAATTCCCAAAGCTCTTAAAATCTGAGCCCCAACTCCATAATCACGGGAATCCCCTTTTTTAGGGTTGTTATCAATCTCTTCTTCCTGGTTAGAAACGCGACCTTCTTGCATGGCTTTCAAAGTCCGCAATTGGTTTACCAGCACAGAACCACGTTGATTTCGATTCATATACAAGACAACACCTTTACCCTCTCGCTCAACTTGAAGCATTGCTTGATGAAGTTGCTCGCTGGTATCAGAATTTCGGGCTCCAAAAATATCACCAATCAAATCTGAAGAATGTACTCTGGTGAGAACAGGCTCTTCTTTCGTCCATGAACCTTTGGTTAACGCGAGATGAATATCACCAGTCAAGGTTTCTTCGAAAGCATGTAAAGCGAAATCACCATACATGGTTGGCATATTCACATCCATCACCTCTTTTACAAGACTTTCATTCTCATTCCTGTAGGCAATGAGTTCTTTAATAGTGACGAACTTCATATCGAATTCCTTCGCCATTTTAGCAAGGTCTGGAACCCGAGCCATCTCTCCATTGTCGAGCATGATTTCACATATAATACCCACAGGCTTAAGACCTGCCAATCGTGCTAAATCAATAGCCGCTTCAGTATGTCCGGCGCGTCGCAGAACACCACCTTCTGCAGCAATTAATGGAAAAATGTGTCCTGGTCTTCTGAAATCGCCTGGCTTAGATTCGTTGCTAGTCATTTGCCGAATAGTGTTTGCACGATCAGCTGCAGAAATACCAGTTGTAGTTTGGCGCTTATGATCAATAGATATGGTAAAGTTAGCTTCGTCTGGATCAGCGCCTTCAACCACCATATTATTTAAGTTGAATTTTTTAGCTACTTCTTTAGTGATGGGAGCACAAACTAAACCCCTTCCATGAGTAACCATAAAGTTAATCGCTTCGGTGGTAACATTCTCAGCCGCCATGAGAAAGTCACCCTCATTTTCCCGATCCTCATCATCAACAACGATGATCATTTTGCCATTTTTGATATCCTCAATGGCTTCGGGAATGGTATTGAAACGAATATCTTCCAACTTATTTCTTCTCTGAGTCTTTCTTTTCAGGTTTGTTTGGGTTCACATCGGTTATAGCTGTTTTTAGGAAACGGATTTTTACGTTGCTTCCAACTTCAACTAACACGGAGTCGTCTTCGATAGAACTTAAAATCCCGATGATTCCTGAAGAAGTAACCACTTTATCACCCTTCTTCATTTCGGTAACTTTTCGAGTAATTTCTTTTTGACGTTGGCTTTGAGGGCGAATAATGAAGAAATAAAAGACAAGGAAAATACCGCCAAGAAATATAAGATTGATCATTCCACCATTTGGATCACCACTTGGGCTTCCCATAAACAATAATAGAGATAAATTAAGCATAATTGATTAGTATGAATTCGGTTTTAATTAAGCACGAAAAGATAAGGGAAATTTTAGACCAATGGAGAATTAAGAATGGAATTAATAGTTTCTTTGGTTGCAGGTAATCTAAATGCATAGGAATTTTTCTCAGTTTGCTGGCTAGGGTCTATCGTTTATATTGCAGGATAAGTTGGGATTTTAAAAAGGGATAAATTTTGTTTATGGAGTTCCCCAACAGCTGCATACTGAACCATATTAAGCTACACGAACATGTTTTCAACCATCTTATTTATAGTTGTTGGATTAGCTAGTAATCTGAATAGCAACCTTACAACCACTGAGTCTATTTATACGCAAAAACCAAACGACCCCGAAGCTTACTACTTCACTTCAGAAAACTATGGTATTAATGCAGACGGAATAATGGATATATCCGAGGCACTTCAAAAAGCCATTAATCAGGTAAAAGCAGAAAAGAATTACGGGATTTTATTCATTCCCGAAGGCAAATACCGAATAAGTAAAACCATTTATGTACCCTCCGCAATACGATTAATTGGCTATGGTGAAAATCGCCCAGAGATTATTTTGGGAGCAAATACTTCGGGTTATCAGGATACTTCAGAAGAGGAAAAATATATGATCTGGTTTACCAGCAATATGGTAACGAGTGAGAGTGAACCCAGAGACGCAACTCCTGGTACGTTTTACAGCGCGATTTCTAATATTGACTTAACGATTGGAGATGGGAACCCAAATGCGGTAGCTCTTCGCACGCATTATGCTCAGCACGGATTTGTGAGTTACTCGACAATAAATATTGGATTGGGAAAGGCTGGTATTTCTGATCTGGGAAATGAAATGGAGAATGTGAAGTTTCTGGGCGGGGAGTATGGAATAATTACAGGAGCTACGTCACCCAGTTGGCCTATGATGATGGTGGATACCTACTTTGAAGGTCAGCGCAAGGCTGCCATTCGTACAAATAATTCTGGTCTTACTATGGTGAACATGCATGCAAAAAATGTTCCAATAGTGCTGGAGATGGAAGAAAATACCACCGACCGATTATTCTTTGAGAATTGCTTGTTTGAAAATGTGAGCGAAGCCGGAATTATCATCAACAGCAAAGAAAGTTCCGTCAACCAAATCAATATGCTGAACATTGATGCGAGGAACGTTCCAGTTTTTACTCGGTTTCGAAATTCTAACAAAGAGATCAAAGGCAAAGGAAATACCTATACAGTGAGAGAATTAACGCATGGCTTAGTAATAGAGGATTTAAATTCTGATTCAGAATTCGAAACAATTGTTGACATAGTTTCATCAAATAAAGTGCCAACAGAACTTGAACGTACTATTCCGGCTTTTCCGCCCATGGAAAGTTGGGTAAATATAAAAGAGTTGGGTGCAGTTGGTGATGGGGAAACAGATGATACGGAAGTGTTCCAAAAAGCTATTGCTGAACACGAAGTAATTTATGTGCCACAGGGTTGGTATCACATTACAGAAACAATAAAAATGGCTCCTGGTACAAAATTAATAGGTTTACACCCATGGGCTACACAGTTTACTATAAAAGAAAGTGAGCCGGCGTTTAGCGGATTTGGCGGACCAGTACCAATGATAGAATCATCTGAAGGCGGCGATGATGTTTTAAATGGAATTGGGATTTCGACAGGTGGATATAACTACCGAGCAGTAGGTTTAAAGTGGATGGCGAGCGAAAAATCACTTCTGAACGATGTGAAGTTTGTTGGTGGCCACGGCACTATGCGTCCACCCTCTTCATCTTCAAATAATTATCGCAGGAGAGAGAGCCAGATCAGTTCTCCAACCAGTGCAGTATATGAAAGAGGATTGGACGAAGCGTGGGACAATCAGTACTGGAGTTTGTGGATTACAAATAATGGCGGTGGTACGATTAAAGATATTTGGA
>TARA_R110000868_G_scaffold193351_1_pt1 | contig 28037 bp, 22 predicted proteins | sample TARA_R110000868 | Tara Oceans TARA_R110000868 (sample SAMEA4397489) | marine metagenome | biome: Polar Biome; feature: [SRF] surface water layer (ENVO:00010504); material: water (ENVO:00002006), including particulate matter (ENVO:01000060) such as... | depth 5 m | reverse complement strand
CCTTGAGACTATTAAGCTGGATCGTTCCACTTCCACCCTTATCAGTGCTAGGGTTAACTGTAACTGTCACAGAACCCTGTTCAGAATTAACAGTTTCATCTTCATTAGTAATGCTAGTGGTATAGTCAAACTGGTCGGTTCCAGTCTCATCAATATTGGGAGTATAGGTAACCGTATTGTCCTCATTAACAACTACAGTACCCATTTTGGGTGGAGTGACACCCGTAATTATTACAGATTTTGGGTCTTCAAAGTTATCATTACTCAAAGGATCTATCAACACTGGCTTGTTAGCCAAGGTAAACACTATATCATTAACCAAAAAACCTTTAGGATTTTCAATTACATATTCTGATAGAAGATCCGAATCCTTATTACATGAATAATTAGAAAATATAACAATGCCTATCAAGGCAAATTGCATAAAATTCGAGGGGTGTAATTTCATAAGTTACGACATTAAAACTAAATGATAATTATTTGGGTTATACAATATTATTTAAATTTTCGGCATCCTCGTTAAAAGACTTGATATTTTCGATGAAATGCACAAAATAGTTTAATAATGTTTCTACGTTTCAATCCAACATTTAGATTACCATATATTTTTTTTTCGATGAACTACACTTTTTTTTAAGATTCTAGCGTAAATACAAGGTTTTTTTGTTAAAAAAATTAACTTTTCTATCAATACCACAACTCATCTCCAGAAAAATGATAATAATTAAATTTCATAGTACCAGTAATAATAAAATACAGCAGTGGCAACACAACCAATTCTATTCATTTCGTTGCTGTTCTTTACTACAGAACTTTATATGGCAAGAAAAAATTAAATGTCTGTGAAAGCCATTTAATCCTTATGTTTGATCGACATTTATCAAGTATTCAGAAAATATATCCCTAATTGCAAGGGTTATTTTTGATGAGAATTAGGATCAAAAACGGAGTTCAACGATAATATCCATTGGTTAAAATAATATTTGCATACTTACAATTAAATTTTATGAACCTTTGAAAATTAGCTGATGATTTTAAGGTTATAATAGAAATGGAAAAAATCATTAAATGATAAGTGTAATTTTAGTCATATGTTAGAAAAGTATTAGTTTATGGATAAAAAAATTGAATCCACCACTAAAAAAGGGATAAGTGGAATGCTTTGGACCTTTTCTGGCACTATCATACAGACTATCATGCAATTGTTGGTCATTGGGGTTTTAGCCAGACTTCTAACCCCTGATGAATTTGGAATAGTTGCAGTAATGATGATACTGGTTACTTTTTCTGAATTATTTTCTCAAATGGGCATTGGAAGTGCCCTTATACAATTACCCACCATTACGTCCAAACATATATCCCAAGCGTATAGTCTATCATTGTTTATAGGGCTTATAATTGGTTTACTATTTTATTTAATTGCTCCCTGGGTTGGTGCATTTTTTGAACTTAAAAATGTTGATAATGCAATAAAGTTTTTTGCACTATTCTTTCCCTTGCGTAGTTTTAGTAGTATAACAACTGCCCTACTCACAAGAAATTTAAGATTCTCTGTGATGGTAAAATGTGGAGTAGTTTCATATATTTTTGGAATTGGCCTAACGTCTATAGTTTTGGCATATCTGAATTTTAGTTTTTGGGCTCTTATTCTGGGCCAGTTTGCTTCTCTATTGATTACTATGATATTTCTCATGTACTATGAAAGACCTCGCTTCACATTAGTTTTCGATAAGCCGATTCTTCGTGAACTTTTATTTTTTGGGTCGGGACACACCCTTGGTTCCATTTTCAATTATTTTGCTGAGAATGCAGATAATATTGTAGTTGGAAAACTACTCGGCACAACTGTATTAGGGGTTTATTCCAAAGCATTTCAATTGCTTTCAATTCCGGCAAAATTCTTTGGTAGTATTTTTGATAAGGTCCTATTTCCAATTCTGTCTAAAAATCAAGGAAAAAAGGAAAAACTTTCTGATTTTTACCTGTTCATGAATTCCATCTGTTTTGGATTATTGATGCCTATCTCCATTGCAGTCTTCATCAATGCTAAACTAATTGTTGACACCTTACTGGGAAATCAATGGCAAGAAGTTGTATTCCCATTACAAATCTTAATTATAGGACTTTCCTATCGTTTCGGAACTAAAATAAATAAATCTTACCTAAAATCTATGGGACTTATTTATCGAGGCGCTTACTATCAATTCATATTTGCTGCACTGATGTTTGGCTGCTGTATAGTGGGTGGTTACTTTTTTGGCCTGCCAGGAGTAGCTGTTGGAGTGCTGATAGCTACAGTTTTAAACTATTTACAGGTAAGCTATCGATTGTATATAGAATTGAAATTCTCTAAGCTTACCTTTTTAAAATTACATTTAATAACACTTACTACCAATATACCATTTTTGGTATTTACCTTATTTTTATACTATTTTGAGGTTCGTTCCAAATGGACACATTTGATACTTACTTTAATGCTATACGCTCCAATTATGATATTTATTTTTGTCAATAAAAGCAATATTATTTTTAATACCCAAAATTTCAATATTTTATCTCAAATATTAAGATCTTTACCCAATGCAATTCAAAAGAACTTTAAAAAAGTTCGCTTTTTTAAACAATATTATGTCTAAAAATAAAATACTATTTATTGCCCCAAGGTTTCATACCAATCAATTTTTCTTAACAAAGCAATTAATTGAACATAATATCGAAGTAAATTTTTTAGCAGTTTACACAGGTGGCAGCGAAAATCATTCCTACGTAAAACCCATCTTATTAATCCCATCTATCATTACTAAATGGTTTTTGAGGGGTAAGGACCAAAAAGAAGCAGAAGACCGTGAAGCTTTGAGAAAATACCATATTTCTTCATATCAACAATGTAGAGATGTTTATAAAAAACTAAATCCGGATATTCTTGTAATAAGAAATTTAAAGTTTTTTATTTCAATTCAACATTTGATCCTTGGGCTAATTTTTAGAAAAAAAATATTCTTATACACACAAAATAGATATCATGAAAAAGTAAGTTCTAAGCGTAAGTTTTTTTATAGAGTTCTGAAAAAAATAGGTATAAAACACTTTACCCCTGTTTTGGGTGATGTTGACCAGCCAATTATTCCTAACACTTTTTATATTCCTTTTGTCATAGACAAATTAGTGGAAGACCAATCTATTTCAGCTAAATCCCAAGTAAATGGAATACAATTAATTACAATTGGAAAGATGAACGATAGAAAAAATATAAAAGAACTTGTTGACAGTCTCTTTAGAGTCAATTTTTTCGACAATATCAACAATACTTTAATAATAGTTTCAGAATGTATTACCGAGCAGAATTACACCTACCTAAATTCTATCAAAGAAAGAATTCACAAAAACAAGGAACAAATTGAGTTCCATTTAAATATAAGTCATAGTATGGTTTTGGATCTACTAAAATCATCAGACCTCTTCATTCTCCCCAGTCATGGTGAACCTGCAGCATTCTCTGTTCTGGAAGCAATGGCTTGTGGGCTGGCCGTAGTTTGTTCCGATAAAAATGGAACGAAATGTTATATAGAGAATAATGTTAATGGTTTTGTTTTTAAGCATTCAAAGGATTTTCAAGATTTAGATGTAGTTTTAGAGACAATTTTAACTAAAGAAACCCTAAGAAAATATGGTTGGGAGAGCTTGAGGCTAATTGAAAAGAATCACGGTTTAGAAAAATTCTATCGAAATGTTATCTTAAATTAAAATAAATGAATCCGGTTTATATCTTAATCGCCATTCTTCTGGCCATCGATAATATTTTTATCAACTTTAAAGTTGGAGGTATTAGCTATGATCGTTTGTTGGAATTTCTTTTGTTTTTCTATTTTTTCAAATCTTATCTAGCAGAAATTCATGAAAATCCCTTTTTTAAAAAATGGAATATATTTCTATTACTATTTGCTATAGTACAACTATTAATAAACTTTAAATTGGCTATAGTAGGTAAGATCGAGTTTGATGTCATATACATCGAATTCATTAAGTGTTTTTCATTTTTAGCATTTTCATTTTTATTTATATTGATTGCTAAAAAAGATATTAGGTATGTTAACATAATTGTAGGCATTCATTTTTTAATTTGCATTTTCGCCTTTTTACAACACCCAATGTCCCCTATTGCCGCACAGATGCTGGAGATTAAAAGATTTCTTTATTCCGCGGTGCAAGAAGGCTCAGTACTAAACAAGCTGGAAGGAGAGGAAGCTTATATATCAGGTGGGTTTGGCGATCGCTTTAGACTAGCAGGCCCATATGCCTCGACTATAAGTTTTTCCTATTTTGCAATAACCAGTTTTATTATCAATTTTTATTTGTATTTAAAATTCAGGAAAAGGCTAAATTTATTTTTCCTAGGTACTCTTTTTGTTGCATCTATATTAAGCCAAACGAGATCTTTACTTCTTGCTGAAATTTTCTTGGTTTTTGGCTTTTATTTTATTGCTCCCTTAAAACAACACGGGTTGTATAAGTTAGTTTTAATTATCGGAGCTTTTTTTGCTGTATTATTAGTTAATGTCAGTAAAGATATCCTAGCGTCCGGAGATAGCCGAATTACTAATGTTGACTCTGGTGGTGAGTCTGATAGTAGACCATTACTTTGGATTACTGGAATTTATGCAGTCATGAACTATCCCCTAGGTATAACCGAACAAGATTACATGGAAGTTAAAATGCACATGGTCAGGGAATTTGGAAATTCCGATGTGCTATATTTATCTGCACATAACGGGCTAATAAACATGGGCTTTCATTATTCCTTTCTTGGTTATATTTTAATATTCTTTATGGTATTATTTCTATTAAAACATATTAATTTTTTGGAACCAAAAAATAAGGTGTTCTTTAAGATGGCATTATTTGCATATTTAATTCAATCAAGTTTTCATAATAATTTTATACTAAATGCGGATTATCCATTTCTAATGGTACTCATGCTTATTTCAGTAGAGTGGTACCACCAAAATAATTTACAAGAAAACACTGAAGAATTATCAGTAGAATAAAATCCCAAATTCGCTAATATCACTTTTTTGCCATTTCAAAATAAAAATTAATGGATAATTTAAAACCAAAAATACTATTTGTTCTTCCTTCACTTCGCCCAGGTGGTGCAGAAAGAGTAATTTCGTTTGTATCACAAAATTTAAATTCGGATATATTTGAGATTACCTTATTAATAATATCGAACAAAACAGAAGACTCTTATGTAATAGGTGATCATGTGCAAACCATCTTCCTAAATAAAAGTAGAGTTTTGAAATCAATACCTTCACTTTTTAAAGGAATATCAGAATTAAAACCGGATATAGTGGTAAGCTGTATTTCTCATTTAAACGTAGTGATGGCAATACTTTCCCTCTTTTTTCCTAAATCTAAATTTATTGCCAGGGAAGCTACTGTATCTGGTAAAAGGAAAAACTCAAAATCCATAAGAAGTAAACTATTCACAAGCTTATCCAGATTTGCCTACCCTAAGTTTGACAAAATAATATGTCAATCAACCGATATGAAGATTGACCTTCTCGAAAATTACGATATTCCAGAGGATAAAGTTACGGTCATTAATAATCCAATCACCAATTCACAAGATGCCAATAGTACAAAAGCCACTATTAATTACAACAATGTCATTAAGTATATTACGGTTGGAAGGCTGGTCAACATAAAAGGATATTTACGATTATTACAAGTCTTATCAAAAATTACCTTTGACTACAATTATACTATTATTGGTGATGGACCAATGAAAGATGAAATTTTCGAGGCGATTAAAGATTACGGAATGAGTGAAAAAGTAATCCATATTCCATACACAACTAGTGTTTCACAATATCTAATTGAAAGTGATTTCTTTCTACAAGGGTCTTATATTGAAGGATTTCCTAATGCTGCCTTGGAAAGCTGTACAGTAGGAACACCAGTTATTGCCTTTAATGCCCCTGGTGGAACTAAAGAAATTATCATAAATGGCATTAATGGATACATGGTCGAGGATGAAAATGAATTCTTGGAGAAATTATGCGAAAATCGTCAATGGGATATTAATCAAATTAAAAATCTTGTAAACCAAAAATTCGGAAAAAAAACAATAATCAATCAATATACAGACCTATTCTTAACAATTTAAGTTAATTTTTTCGTTTATATTTCTAACATGATTTATCGAAAAATTAAATGACCGAGATATTTTACTGATTCTGGCAAATTATAGTTAAATATCAACCGTTTATAACAGAGTTATACCAGCAAGTGAATTGTTAACCCAATTTGTCATATAATCAACCCTATTAATACGAGGAATTTAATTCGACGTTAATATCCCAAAAACAAAAAAATCCCGGAAATAACTTTTTATTAAAATTAATCCGGGAAATATATAGATTAAATGAAAATACTTATAATTCTACCAAATGACTCTTTAGGGGGGGCCGAACAATATTTAAAAATGGTAGCCTCTTATTTTAAAAAATGTACTGTAGAAGTTTTCTTTTTGCAAAAAAGCAATAAGAATGGATGGGGGAAATCAGATGAATTTATTCAACTTAATTATCCTGAATTTAATAACAAAATTTTGTCTATCATTAAATTCATTTCACACCCCAAACACAAAAACACTAAAAATTACGACTATATCTTCACATCCCATGTTTACACAACGGGTTTAATTGGTATTATGTTACGATTAGGGCTAATAAGAAGTTCTAATTTCATTGCTAGAGAATCAACATCAATTTTCATAAGATTTAAGGGTTTAAAACTAATTTCTTACAAACTATTCTATTGGTTGGGCTACAAAAAAGTTGATCTGTTAATCTGCCAAACTAAATTCATGAAAGATCAACTTGTTAAAGGTTTTCCTGGATTAGAAAATTCCACGAACATTAAAGTGATTCCTAATCCAATTGATTACTCTTTAATAAAGGCAAAGGAAAAGTTGGTTTCTCATGAAGAATTACCTGAAAATTTCATTGTATCTGCGGGAAGATTAATCAACGAAAAAGGATACGATATACTTATCAATGCCTTTTCAAAACTTAAAACTAACTTTCCCAGCCTAAAATTAGTTATTCTGGGAGAGGGTAATCTAAGGGAAGAACTTTCAAATCAGGTCACAACCCTTAATTTACAAAATGAGGTTATTTTAAAAGGATTTGTAGAAAATGTATATCCCTACTTCAAAAGTGCCAAGGCCTGTGTTGTATCCTCTAGAGTAGAGGGATTTCCAAATGTACTTCTACAAATGATGTCCCAAAACTCAAACGTTGTTTCTACAACTTGTGCCGGAGGTATAAGCGAGATACCTGGAATACATATTTCTGACACTCACAATGTAAATAGTCTGTTAAATGCAATTACAGCAGCTCTAAAATCTACTACGGATAATAGTATCCTTTTTGATGGCTATCTTAATAAAAGAGATATTTCATATTTTATGGCTCAAATAAACGATAATTTAAATAATGACAAAAAAAATAATTAGGATTACCACAATCCCCGAATCTTTAGGTGGATTATTAACAGGGCAATTGAAATTTATGTCCCAACACTTTGAGGTGGTTGGGGTTTCTTCAAAAAGCAAAGGAGTACTGGAGAATGTTGGTAAGCGCGAGGGTATCAGGGTCATTCCTGTTAAAATGACGCGGACCATGACTCCATTAAAAGATTTAAGAGCCACTTGGCAGCTATATAAAACCTATAAAAAAGAAAAACCATTTATTGTTCATTCCCATACCCCAAAAGCAGGAACCGTTGGAATGTTGGCCGCATATTTCGCAAGGGTACCTCACCGCTTGCACACCATTGCCGGGCTACCACTTTTGGAAGCTAAAGGCAACAAAAGGAAAGTCCTTAATCTGGTAGAAAAAATTACTTATGCTTGTGCCACTAAAATCTACCCTAATTCCTATGGTCTCAAGCAAATTATTTTGGATCACAAATTTACTAGCGAGAAAAAGTTGAAAGTCATTGGAAATGGAAGTTCCAATGGAATAGACACCAGTCACTTTGACCCAGAAATTTATTCCGAAAAGGATAATGAGCTACTAAAAATATCACTGGGCATAAATAAGGACGACCTGGTATTTGTTTTTGTAGGACGAATTGTAAAGGACAAAGGTATCAATGAACTTGTTCAAGCTTTTGATAAATTAGCTAAGGCACATAAGAACGTTAAATTATTAATAGTTGGTTCATATGAAAAAGAATTAGACCCAGTTTTACCTGAAACAGAACAAACTATTGATAATCATTCACAAATAATCCCCGTAGGTTGGCAAAAAGATGTGCGCCCCTACTTTGCCATAGCCGACGTTTTAGCTTTTCCAAGTTATAGGGAAGGATTTCCAAATGTAGTCCTACAAGCCGGAGCTATGGGGCTACCATCAATTGTTTCCAATATAAATGGCTGTAATGAAATTATAGAAGAGGGAATAAATGGCTTTATTATTCCTGTCAAAGATGCGGAAAGCTTATACGAATCCATGAATAATTTTATTGAACGTAAACAGACCAACATTGTTTTTGATAAAAAGCTAATAAGGGAACAAATTGCTGGAAAATACAGTAGGGAAACCATTTGGGAAGCCATTTTAGAAGAATATAATTCCCTAAAATCATGATTTAGGGTACTATCCCCTGTATATTGTTTAGTACACATTGAATCTAAAATATGGAGAAAAAGGACACTATAAAATGGGCCATATTGTGTACCGGCTGGGGAAGAAATGCTAAAGACGTAATTAAGGCATTAAATAAAAAACAGAACACTGGTTCCGAAATAAAACTGCTTATTTATAATCAGGAACCCTGCGGAGCTGCAAAAGAAGCCAAAAAATATAACATTGAGCACTTAAAGATCAAAAGGAAATGTTTCTCTGATAGTGAGGAGTATCAAAAGGAAATACTGCTGCAACTTAGTAAAAGAAATATAGAGCGAATTTTTTTATTGAATTATAAATACCGTATTCGTCAGCCTTTACTTCAAGCATTTCCCCATCGCATTTATAATATTCACCCTTCCCTATTTCCCAGTTTTTTAGGGACCAAGACTGCTATTCAGGATGCATTGGACTACGGAGTAAAGATCACAGGAATTACCATCCATACTATAGACCAGGAACTGGACAAGGGAACGATCCTACAGCAGAAAGCCATAAAAATTAAAATTACGGACACTTTTGACACCTTATATCCGAAATTTGCAAAAAAAGGTAAGAAATTAATTCTTAAAACCATCTGGAAGGTGGCGCAAGAAGGGAACAAAACAGTTAAGTAATTATTTCAACGAATAAATGATGTATACTAAAATAATGAAATTATCTTAATGGCCTAAAAGACCAAATACATTATTTTCCCGTTCTCAATACAACTCTATCTATTATATACCAATTATGTATAAACTATTTTTCAAACGAACTATTGACCTAATACTTTCCGTATTTGGATTTTTAATTTTACTACCTATTACTATAATTGTATTTATTGTACTCCTATTTACCAATAACGGTAAACCTCTCTTTCTGCAGCGAAGACCGGGTAAAAATGAAAGGATTTTTAACATTCTTAAGTTCAAGACCATGAGCGATGAAAGAGACGAAAACGGAAAACTTTTACCGGATGAAAAACGGATTACAAAATTTGGTACCTTTTTAAGAAAAACTTCCCTGGATGAAATACCGCAATTGATCAATATTATAAAAGGGGATATGAGTTTAATTGGCCCACGCCCGCTTAGGGTGCGCTATTTGCCCTATTATACTAAGGAAGAAAGTATACGACATACGGTGAAACCTGGAATAACAGGGTTGGCACAAGTTTCCGGTCGTAATTTTTTGGATTGGGACAGTAGATTGCAAAAAGACATAGAATATGTTGAAAATCTATCTTTTAAAGAAGACCTTAAAATTCTTCTTAAAACCTTTGTTAATGTAATTACCTCCAAAGACGTGGCTTTGGATTCCGATTCCGGAATGATAGATTTTGATATCTATCGAAAAGTAAATCACGAAAAAAATATTGACTAATTTATAACCAGACTTACCTAATACAAATTTCTTATTATGGGAAATCCCACTCAAAATAGGCTCTTAGTATTTCTAAGGGACAAGAATAAAAAAAGCTATTTTAAGATTCTAAAAGAGTTCGTACACCTTTCTATTATCAAGAAAGAAATTCCCTTTTATTACTTCAAATTCCTTTATCGTAAGGAAAATGCCAATTACAAGGACTATGTTAGCACCAAAGAGGCACATAGAATTAAATATAAAGATACCTTTCATAAAGAGGAACATCTTTCTATAATTTCCAATAAACTAAGTTTCTCCCTCTATTGTGAAAAAAATAAGCTTCCCGTCCCAAAGTTAATCAGTCATAACATGGGCAAAAATTGTTATTATAACGGTGAGTATTACAAAGTGAACACCAAAGAGGAGCTTAGGGAATACTTTAATATGGTATTGGACCGATCTGAAAGGGAATATCTCTTTGTTAAACCAGTGTCGTTATACGGTGGAACTGGATGTTATAAAATAAGTAAAACTAATTTACAATTGGATGTAGAAGAAAGTGCAGATTTCATTTTGTCCAATGGATGTATTCATGAAGAAATGGTAATACAGCACAAAGATGTAAACAAAATTCACGCAGGCTGTATAAATACGCTTAGGGTGGAAACCTATATTGATCAAAATGAAGAAATTCATATTCTCTCTGCCTTTATGCGTTTTGGTATTGGTAAAAGTTTTGTTGACAATGCCCATGCCGGTGGTTTCTATGTGGGCATTGATTTGGAAAAAGGTACTTTAAAAAAGATCGGTCATCAATATATGGAATATGGTGGTGCAAAATTAACACAACACCCAGATAGTAAATTCATTTTCGAAGATTTTAAACTTCCGTGTTTCCAGGAGGTGCGAGAATTGGTGATCAAAGCAGTTCAATTTATGCCAGATCGTTATATTGGTTGGGACATTGCCCTGTCGGATAGGGGCCCCGTAATTATTGAGGCTAATGAATATCCATCTATATTTATGGCAGATATTGCTTATGAGGGTTATTTAAAACACCCGCTATATAAAGACATTATTGCCGAAGTAAGTTAACCATATGGCTATTAAAACAAAAAGAAATAGATTATTGGTGTTTTTAAATGATAAAAACAAAAAGAATTACTTTAAAATTTTTAAAGAATTTGTAATTCTAATGTTTCTTAAAAAGGAAATTCCCTTCTATTACTTTAAATACATCTATAGAAAACACGTAATAAATTACAAGGATTTTGTTAGTACTAAAGAGGCAAACAGGATTAAGTACAGGAACACATTCCATAAAGAGGAACATCTCTCCATCATTTCAAATAAATTAAGCTTTTCTTTATACTGTGAGAGGAGTAATCTTCCAACTCCCAAATTAATTAGCCATAATTTTGGCAAACACTTCTATTTTAACGGTACAACATACCTAATTACTTCGGAAACAGATTTAGTGAACTTTTTTGAGTTGGTATTCACCCATATTGAGAAAGATTCCATTTTTGTGAAACCAATTAGTTTGTATGGAGGAATAGGATGTAATGTTATTTCAAGAGATTCTATACAAGGGGATATTTCCAAATGTGCTGCTTTCATTATTAAGAATAGTTGTATTCACGAGGAATTTATTGTACAACATCCGGAAATTGATAAGATACATCCAGGTTGCATCAATACAATAAGAATGGAAACCTTTATAGACAAAACTGGGGAAATCCATATACTTTCTGCGCTAATGCGTTTTGGAGTCGGTGACAGTATTGTAGACAATGCCCATTCCGGAGGTTTCTATGTAGGGATTGATCTTGTAAACGGTAGTTTAAAAAATATAGGGCACCAATACATGGAATATGGTGGTGCTGAATTGACCCAACATCCGGATAATGGATTTATTTTTGACGGTTTTAAGGTTCCCGATTTTGATGAAGTGTGCTCCATAGTAGTCAAGGCAGTCCAATTTTTACCCGATAGATATATAGGATGGGATATTGCAATTTCGAACAATGGCCCCATTATCATAGAGGCCAATGAATACCCATCGATATTTATAACTGATATAGCCTATGGCGGCTATCTAAATCATCCGCTTTACAAAGAAATAATTGAAGAGGTTAGTTAAGTTACGCTCTTGAAACAATTTACCTAAGTTAAATAAATCCTATAATGGGGAAAAATTTAAAGCGTATTAAGATTCTACTAAATGACAAGGACAGAAAACCTTGGTCAGTAATCTTTATCGAAGTTTTAAAATTAACAATTGGTCGGAAAAAATTTCCATTTTATTATTTTGGACGTTTTTTTTATAAAAAAGGATTTCCCAATGCAACTCACTATATGGATTCCAAATTATGCGATTCCATATTGTATTCCGAAAAATTGAATAGAAATACGCCTAAATCTATTCTAAACAATAAATTATATTTCTCCCTATTTTGTCAAGCTAATTCTATTGAAACCTGTAATTTATTAGCTTACAACCTTTACAATACATTTTTTTACCAAAATCAAATTACCACTATTGCCAATGCTATGCAGTTTTATGATTTCTGCTGCAAGCTTATGGAAGACAAGCACCCAAAAAGAATCTTTATTAAACTTTGTGAATCTATGGGTGGAAAAGGTGTATACTCCATAACACCATCAATTCCTAAAAATGAATGTGATATACTTTGGTCCAATATTGAGAAGGACTCATTTATATTTCAGGAAGCTTTGGAACAACATGAAGATCTAAGTACCATTTTTCCACACAGTATTAATACTTTACGAATTGAAACTTATTTAACCAGGAATGGAAGTATTGAGATTTTAGGAGGAATGATTCGATTTGGATGTGGAGAAAGTGTAATAGATAATCTAAGTGCAGGAGGATTATTTGTCCCTATAAATATGGATGAAGGTACTTTAATGGAAAAAGGAATAACCAATTTGCTCACTGGGGCGCACAATTATTCTTGCCATCCTACAACAAATTTTGTTTTTTTAAACTTTAAGATCCCCTTTTTCAAGGAAACCATTGACCTGTGTAAAAAATTTGCCCAAATTATTCCCAATAAATTAATAGGTTGGGATGTGGCCATTACCCCAAATGGTCCTGTAATTATTGAAGGTAATCATAATCCCGGCCTACTTAGCACTGAGTTTAGTTACAAAGGCTTTAAAAATAAACCTATTTTTAAAGAAATTCTGGAAGACATATAGAGCTGTAATCACCCATGTTCCAATAAGAAAATGTTGATTCCCAAAACCTGTAATACCGCAACTGTTTCAAAAATTCATGGTTTCACAATTTTTCCATTTCAAATTTTAAAAATTGTGGAATTGAGATATACCTTTAGGATAAGCCAAGGACCAAAACGAACATAAATTTAATGATGTATGTGTGCAGCTTAATTTTAGGATACCACTGCAATATTGGATTTGGATTGGTGGTTTAGCTTTTTCATGGCATTATTTATGACCAACTTTCTTTTTCCTGATGCTAAAAGCGGTATTTCGTCAACATACTCTACCCTGATTATGGCATCTTCCCCAAAATACTCCTTATAACGGTTGGTCAGTTTATCTTCGTTCTCATAATCAAAATTACCTGATACCTTTAATTTTATAATGTACTCATTATTTTCTTCCTCTATAAACTGAAACTGGTCTATTCCACTGAACTGCAAAATGTGATGTACAATATGAGAGGAAATAAATTCGCCTTTGGTATTAGTGAACATATCCATTTTTCTACCTTCTATTTTAGAAAATACCAAACTACCATCGGACTCCATTACCATTCGACCAATATCGCCGGTATCATATCTTACCATAGGCATACAATAATTGAAAAGATCAGTAATTACTATCCGACCCGATTCACCATGCTCCACTGGCACATCATGATTTAGATCCAATATTTCCACATGATAACTGGCCCAATTTATTTTAAAGTTACTTTTTCCTATGTCCTGTTGAGCTATAATTCCATTTTCCGAATTGGAGTATCTGGATACTACCTCAGTGTTGAAATATTTTTGCACTCCCTTTCTAACATAATCGTCCAAACCTTCCGCAATGGCAATAACCGAATTAACCTCTGTATTTAATGAGTTTGACTTCTTAGCATCCAAAAACTTAAAAATAGATTGTAAGGCCGAGGTATAGGCCAATAGGCTTTTTGTAGAGGAATCCTTTTCAAATTTTTTAAGCCAAACTTCAATTTCCTTTTCACCAAGATCATCAACGGATTGCATGTCAATATTTTGCATCCATGATAACCAACGACTCTTCTTATATTGTTTATCCCACAACCGCAAGTAATACAATCTTGCACCTATTTCAAAACCATTCTCTTTGGCAAAATAAATGGTGTCTGCAGTATTCCGTTCCCGTTTAGTTTTATTGTGGTATATACAAAATGGATTACCGGTAGATCCACTTGTAGAAACTTTATGTTTCTTTTTATCAATATATTTTTTACTCCTAAACAATTCAAAATTTTCCCGTATATAAGCCTTATCCACTACCGGAAAGTTCTCTAAAGCCACCTTTCCTTTAAGATTCTCGTAAAAGGGTACGGTATTGACACTGTGTTCGAGAAGTTCTATTAAATAAGTCCTCTCTCTTTTCTTGGACTCTTCATTGGGGTAATTCATCTGAATGTATGAAACATCATTCAAATGCCTCCTTATATTCCCCCCTTTTAAAAAATCTGCGGTCCAAAATAGAACCCTTCTAGCAAATTCCAATACCTTCATTAAATTAGTTTTAATTAGTCTTTAATAATTAGTTTCGTGGGGGAAATTTAAGCTCTGTAATATGTTGGAATTAAATATTTGCGATCAATCTTCATATATTGAAGTTACATACATAATACCGTCCTGTATACTATCAATTTTATAAGAAAAATTCTTTACGCTCTCCGCTGGTATCTCCAAATACCTTGAATAATTGTCATTATCTATGGAACAATAAATCATGGTGTCATCAATAAGGGGATCATAGTCCAAAATTTGATAGGCAGAAGTATCCTGCGGTTTCAAATTCCCAAACTTCATTGAAAATAACACTACATTGGAAAAACTTTCTTCCGTTGCATTAATTACCCTAATTTGTGTTCCTTGACTGTCTTGAATTTCAGTTTTATTTGCACAAAACACCAAAAAACAAAACGCTCCAATTGCGATAATAATTTTCATCTGTTGATTTTTATTTGTTAAAAATTATGTGACACTGTCTTTATTTGTAGACAGTTGCAATTCCACAATCAACAGTTTGGTTGGTATCCGGACTTAGTATTGTAATACAGGGCATCCAAAAATAATACCGTCCCATAACTAAGAGATAAGGTAATCATAATCTATCCCTTTTCAAGATAAAATTACATCTTTTAATTTCGATTATAAATCCTTAATCTATTAATAACCAAAATAATCTTTGAAATACAGTACTGTTCTTAATATATACTAGGTTATTCCTTAAGAGGAATTAAAAGCTTAATTTTAATACTTAAATACGATGTCTGTCGTTAACAATATTAATGTAGTTAATTTTAAAAAAATTCCCCAAAAAGTCACCCGGTAAATTTATGATTTAACCCCCTTTTAAGCGTAGCAGTAAAGATTCTATATATGAGAATTTCAATTTTTATTTTATTTATCACTTTCAACACACTCATTTACAGTCAAGTAAACATTACAGGTACTGTTCTGGAATTCAACATAGAAAAGAAGGATAAGGTGCTTTCAGAAGTAAATGTGATATGGCTCAATAGCTCCATTGGAACCACTACCAATAATTTAGGAGAGTTCAGTATACCCTTTAAAAGGGAGTTTAAAAAAATTGTCATCAGTTATGTTGGTTATAAATCGGATACTATTACGGTCAATAGACCTAGTCTAGGAAAAATTTGGCTGCAACCGGACATAGAACTGGAAGAAGTAGTATTGCGTAAAAAACTTAATCCCATTCAAAGATCCTTGTTCAATGTTCAAAACGTGGTGACCGTAGATAGCAGAGAGATGCTGAAAGCCGCATGCTGCAATTTATCGGAAAGTTTTGAAACCAATCCAGCCGTGGATGTAAATATCTCGGATGCCGTAACAGGAGCAAAACAAATTCAGATGCTGGGATTAAATAGTCCCTATTTATTGTTTACCCAAGAAAATATGCCATCAATCAGAGGAGCCTCCCAAATCTATGGACTTTCATTTATTCCCGGTTCCTGGATAGAGAGTATTCAAATTACCAAAGGAGCAGGAAGTGTTCTAAATGGTTTTGAGAGTATCTCCGGTCAAATTAATAGTGAATTGGTAAAGCCCTTAACGGATAAGAAGCTGTTTCTTAATATGTATGCCAACAATTATGAGCGATACGAGGTAAATGGACGGTACAATAAGAAAATCACGGATAATATAGCAACAGGCATATACCTACATTCAAATTTAAGGGATGGTAAAATTGATCGTAACTCCGATATTTTTTTGGATACCCCTCTGGCCAAGCAGATCAATTTTATGAATAGATGGCAATTTCTGGATTCAGAAAAGGGATGGGTGAGCTTTTTTAATGCACAATTTTTGTTGGATGAAAAGCAAACAGGACAAAAAGACTTTGAACCAAAAACAGATAGGAACACCAACAATGCTTGGGGAAGTGAAGTGAAAACCAATAGATTAGATCTTTCGGCTAAATTAGGATATGTTTTTCCCGAATTACCTTATCAAAGTTTTGGCTACCAAACTGCCTTTAGTAATCATGACCAAAACTCATATTACGGGTACAACACCTACGACATAAAACATACTTCTTATTATTCCAACGCTATTTTCAACAGTATTATAGGTAGTACCCAGCATAAATTTAAAACCGGTATTAGCTTTACCTACGACCATTTTATTGAAAAAATAAACAATTTGGATATGGACCGGAGCGACAATTCCTTGGGTGCCTTTTTTGAGTATACCTATGATAATTTGGAAAAATTGAGTTTTGTAGCAGGACTTAGGGCCGACAATCACAACAGATTAGGCTCCTTCATAACTCCAAGATTACATCTTAGATATTCTTTATGGGACAAGGCAAGTCTTAGATTATCCGCAGGAAGAGGTAAACGAGCTGCGAATATTTTTGCGGAAAACCAGCAAATATTCGCTTCCTCAAGAACCATTAACATTATAAATAATGACGGAAAATTATATTCCCTTAATCCAGAAATTGCATGGAATACAGGTATCGGTTTTATCCAAAAATTATATCTTTGGAACAGGTCATTGGATCTCTCATTGGACTATTATCGCACTTCATTTACCGATCAGGTAGTAATTGACTGGGAGAACCCCCAAGAAATATCCTTTTACAATTTAAACGGAAAGAGCATTTCCAAAAGTTTGCAGGTAGATGTTAGTTATGAAATAATTCAAAATATGGATCTGAGACTCACCTATAAAAATTATGACGTGAAGGTAGATTACCAATCAGGTACTCTTCAAAAACCACTGCAACCACAACATAGATTTTTCAGCAATCTAAGTTATGAAACCTTAAAAAAATATAGGGAAAGACACTGGAGAATGGATTTTACATTCCACTGGCAGGGAGAACAAAGATTACCTGATACAAGTACAAATCCAGCCATATACCAACTCTCCGGAACCTCCAAGCCCTACAGCATTATAAATACCCAATTGACCCGTGTAATAAATGAAAAATTAGAAATCTATTTAGGTGGTGAAAACATAACCAATACAACACAAAAAACACCCATTATTAGTGCTGATGACCCTTTTGGCCCCTATTTTGATAGTACTGTGCTATTCGCTCCTGTATTAGGGGAAACATACTACCTGGGGTTTAGGTATAAATTATAATTGGAAATTAGATACGAAATATAACCTTTAAAAAATTTAAAAAAAATGTTGAAAGAAATTACATTTAAAAATCTGATTATACTGACGTCCATTCTTTTATTTGGAATTCATTTAAGTGCGCAAGACAAGGATAAAAACAAAAAAGTTTCCTTTGAGGTGAAAGGCAATTGCGAAATGTGCAAAAAAAGAATTGAAAAGGCCTCCCTAAAAGTTAAAGGTGTAAAATATGTAAATTGGGATATCCCTTCCAAGGAACTTACCCTAATAATGGATGAAAACAAATGTACCCCTCTTGATGTTAAAAAGGCTATTGCAATAGTTGGTCATGATACCGATTCCGCAGAGGCAGATGATAATGTTTATGACAAATTACCTGCCTGTTGCAAGTTTAGGGACCCCAACACCATACACTTGGACCACGTTACAAAGCCTTAAGAATGCATAAAAAAAAGCAGCCAATAGGCTGCTTTTTTTTATTATTAAATTAAAAATACTATAACTTAACCACTCTTTTGGCCAATAGGATATCCCCATTCGCATCCACTACTTTAATAACATAAAAGCCGGAAGAAAGACCGTACAATTTATTTATTATTATAGTATCGGTATTATGAAAGCTTTCTTGCCTAATCAACATCCCCATCATATTATAAACTTCTACGCTACAATTTGTATTCTTGTTAAGATTAATGGTTATCTTTTCTGTAAAGGGATTAGGATAGGTTTGTATTATAATAGGGGTGTCGTCCTTATTATCTTCCTCCCAGACTATAGGTGTATTAATATTGGCATCATAGTCATACGGCTTCTTAAGTCTGACCTTTTCAGCTAAACTGGACTTACTTGTTAAATTATTGTTCACCTGATCTATAGTGGCTACAAAATTTGAACCAGTAGAGGCTTCAAAACCTGGTAACAACCTTACCTCATTAACGGATTCCATTCTACAAGTGGTACCACTAGGAACTATAAAGTTGTTTCCGGCTTCTATAACATACTGATAATAAAATATCTCTTCTGGCCTATAGGTATTGCTCACGATATAATTATTAAGTTGTGCCAATTGGTTGGACCCAAAAAACACACCAAGCGAACGCGTATCTATAATATCATTGGGATTGACCAAAGGTAAGGTTTGCCCATTAAAAACATAGGTCCCATCATACCTCAACATTGAGGTGGTGATAAACGCAGAACTATGATGAATTTCTTCCCAATTATACCACACCCAATCCACAAAGGAATGGTGGAAATAAAATACGGGATCTCTAGGTGACAAAGGTGTTGGCATAGCACCACCTGTAAATACGTGGGCTCCCCTATGTACATTTAACCTTTCCAATTCATTGGAGAATTCGAAAAAATTATTCATACCATACAAATTAGTCACTTCCAAAGGTGTTGGCAATGGTCCATTAGCACCTAAATTTCTATTCAAACTCCAGTTGGCATTAAAACTGCCCAATAAATTTTGAGCCCATAATGGTGAGGTGGTAGATTGATCCGTTGACGAATTCCACCATGCCAAACTAATCTTGGGATTTATGTTCTGTACCGCCTGTTCCATTTCAAACATCTGTCTTCTATGCCAGGCTAGAAATATCTCCCTTGTAGGTTCATCCGGAAGGTTAAAATGCAAGTCCCGCCGGGTTGGATCAATAGTATTGTCAAAATTAAAAAAATCACTGTGAAATGTGGCCAAATCAGTAAACAAATCGGGACCATTCCTCAACTCATAGAAGGCGTCGATCAACTCGGTTCTCTCATAATTTGTCATTTCCTGGTAATTCTTTCGGATGCTTTGCCCAACAAGTGTATTGGCAAAACATAAAAAAATCAGTATCCTGTAAATGTGTTTCATAAATTATATCTAATAAAGCCTATATTATTGTTTCTTCCCATTAATGGATTCCTCCAATTCAGATATTTTTTTAGCAAGAGAGTCGATCCTTTTATTTTCTTGTTCAAGACTTTCTATTTTCTTCTCCTGGGCAATAGTATACAAGGTCAATTCTTCAATTTTTTGTAACAATTTGGCATTCATCTTTCCTATTTCTATACCTTTACTTTCCACTTCCGCCGCACTTGGCATATTTAATAAGTATCCTTTTTGCTTAATATGGTCTTCAACTTCTTTTAAGGAAGGCAAATTATAATTGCCTTCGAAAACAAAATCTGGCCAATTCACCTGTAGTTTAACATTTACTTCTTCAGCAACCACGCTACCTGCAACTGCTAAACGATATCCTTGCGTATTGGTGGTGCCTATACCAACATTTCTATTCGCGAACAAATCCCTAGCTGTCCAATCTACAGTTGCTAGGTTGGAATTTTCTGAGGTATAATCTATTATTCCACCTCCACCTCCTGTAGTAGTAACATTGACAGTATTGCTGGCTCCAGATACATTCCCTGCCGCATCCCTTGCCGTAACCGTAAAGGCATAGGTCGTATTCGGCGTTAATCCCGCCACATTAAAGGTGGCAGCACCATTGGTGGTCCCAATATTCACCCCGTTCTGCAAAATATTATATCCTGTTACCGCTACATTATCCGTAGAAGCCGCCCAGGCCAGGTTGGTGGTGGTGGTCGTAGTGCCACTGGCCGATAAACCGGTTGGGGCCGTAGGAGCCTGGTTGTCGACAGCAGTCAAAGTGGTTACGTTCACCGTATTGCTGGCTCCAGATACATTGCCTGCCGCATCCCTTGCCGTAACCGTAAAGGCATAGGTCGTATTCTGCGTTAATCCCGCCACATTAAAGGTGGTAGCACCATTGGTGGCCCCAATATTCACCCCGTTCTGCAAAACATTATATCCTGTTACCGCTACATTATCCGTAGAAGCCGCCCAGGCCAGGTTGGTGGTGGTGGTCGTAGTGCCACTGGCCGATAAACCGGTTGGGGCCGTAGGAGCCTGGTTGTCGGCACCTCCGCCTTGTTGTACGATGGAAATGTTGTCCACAAGTACCTGGGTTCCATTTTGTCCCCCGCTATAAGGAGCACTATAAATTCTTATCTCGGGCGAAGTTGAATTAGCTGTCAAGGACCATGTATATTGTGTCCAAGTACTACCACTAATCAACGTAGTGGAAAAATTGGAGAATCCTGACCAGTTGGCAAACGCCGGCTGAAAACTCAAATTTCCTTCCCGGGCCCAAATACTAATATCATAAACCTGCCCTATTACAGCGTTAAAAGTATAACTACCAAAACCCCCAATATTTCCATTGGACGCAATACTTATCGAAAAAGAACCAGCAAATGGGTTTACTGAGCTCGAAGTAGCAATAGCCCTGTTGTTGGTAGTCCAACCTGTAACGGTATTGGCCTCATTGTTAATTGAGGCAGCATTGGCCTGGGTGTGCAAATTCTGCGCACCTGAAACAAATATCACAAAAAACAATACTAAAAAAAGTAATTTTTCTGATTTCATAAATTTATCAATAAACGAGTTAAAATTGAACGAACTTTTGGGAGGAAATTTGCCGTAAAATTAACATATTTTAATACTTCGAAGAAGAATATTCTATGAACTGCACTTAAATACGTATAAGTGGTAAATATTAATGCCAGAACTGAAAAAAAATGGACTTTGCTTAAACGATAAATAGGTCATCCTAGGTTAGGAAAAAATATAATTTTTCAAAATCAATTAAAAGTAAAATCCAACACTTCCAATTAACCCTTTAAAATTGATAGTTTTCGCCTCACAAATCACTTTTAAAAAGTCTTGGATCGTTTAAGAATAGTCTCTATTTACCCAAAAAAGGTGGGAATTATGTTACATTTGTCGATTATATGTATTCTTTCGGCTAAAGTTAAATATATTGATTTATCCTATTTGTACATTTAGACCCTTAAAATAATTTTTCCATTTTATTTTTTCAAATTATGCGTAGTACTTGGTTTTTCAAAATTGCATTATCGCTTATTGTGTTGATTGGTTTTATTGGGTGTAGTCCGGAAGACGGAACTGACGGCATTAATGGCAACAACGGCATTAATGGTATTGACGGCAGCAACGGATTTAATGGAATGATCAAAACACTTGTAGAACAGCCTGGAGCCAATTGTTCCAACGGAGGTTTCAGTGTACAGTCCGGCCAAGATGCCAACGCCAATGGTGTTTTGGATGCCAGTGAGATTAACACCACAGAATACCTATGTAATGGTGATAATGCCGACTTTACCTATCAATCCTTTGTAGCTCTAATAAGTCAATCTGATACTGAAAATCCAAGTAGTTTAGTCCTTGAAAACACTTTGGACTTGAATATTAATTGGGTCAGGGAATCCCAAGGAAAATACGTGGGCACCCTAGATAAAACAATTACCATAGGAAAAACTGTTATTTTCTATACCACTCCTACAACACATACTGGAGTAAGGGGGGAAATCATAGGGGATAACCAGGTTAGAATTGAACTCCAAAACGGAATTAATGCCTTTATGGATAATTTCACCAACCTGTCCTTTGAGTTAAGACAATATGAATAGAATTACCCCAGATCATCCATTTAATTATAATATTATGAAAAAAAAATACATTGCCCCAATAGCATTACTTTTTGTACTTATCGGTTACGGTCAAGGAAATTATTACCCTGCCTCCGGTAATGTTGGAATCGGTACATTAACCCCAAATTTCAACCTCGAGGTAGCTGGTACCTTTAGTGCTTCCCAAATATTTGTAAATGGCTCTGCAATGCAAAGTTCTCCATGGTCGCTCAGTGGCGCCAACACTTTTTACAATGCAGGTCGCGTAGGTATAGGCACCAATAACCCTGGTTTCGCCTTGGATGTGGCCGGAACTGTCAACGCAACAAATCTTTTGATAAATGGAAGCCCATTACCAGGTTCTCCTTGGTCACTTAACGGAGCAAACGCCTTTTACAATGCAGGTAGGGTAGGGATTGGAACAAACAATCCCGGATTTGCCCTGGATGTGGCCGGGACTGTCAATGCCACAAATATATTGATAAATGGTAGCCCATTACCGGGTTCACCCTGGTCACTCAATGGGGCCAACACTTTTTACAGTGCGGGCCGGGTAGGAATAGGCACTAACAATCCTGGATTTGCCCTGGATGTGGCCGGGACTGTCAACGCCACAAATCTATTGATAAATGGTAGCCCATTACCAGGTTCACCCTGGTCTCTTAATGGCTCCAATACCTTTTACAGTGCAGGCCGCGTAGGAATCGGCACTAACAATCCTGGTTTTGACCTGGATGTGGACGGGACTATTAACGCAACAAATTTATTGATAAATGGTAGTGCATTACCGAGTTCTCCATGGACCATGTCCGGATCAAACCTAGTCTATAACAGTGGTAATATAGGAATTGGAATTACGAATATTCCGGCGGGTTATGAACTTGCCGTCGCAGGTGAAATTATTACCGAAGGAGTTACCGTGAAACTACAGAGTAGTGGATGGCCCGATTTTGTTTTCAAAAGTGAGTATAAACTCCCAACCCTACTTGAGGTTGAAAACTTCATTAACACCAATGGCCATTTAGAAAATATTCCAAGTGCCAAGGAAATAGGCGAGAATGGACTGGAATTAGGCACAATAAATTCGAAACTATTACAAAAAATTGAGGAATTGACCCTTTACGCTATTAAGCAACAGAAAGAAATTGAAAAATTAAAGGAAGTAAATACCAATTTAAACGAAAATAACAATACCCTATATATATTATTGGAGCGGATGGATAAATTAGAAAAGCAATTGGATTAACGACAATTACATGGTTATAACAAACACGCCTGTGCTTGTTAGGTAAATTACTGTAAGGAATGGCGTCATATACAGAATATTTAACACAACCAGTAAACAATATGTGTCGTTAATTTTTGTTTTATACTATAAAATCCAAATAAAACACCTAAAACAACCAAACATCAAGGTTGGTTATTAGGACTGATTTTATAAAAGCTAACAGAATATTTATATATGGGATTATTATTACGCTTAAGAAATGCGTTTTTTTGGAGTATGGATACTTTAAACGGCAACCCGATTAAAAAAGATCTTATTCAAATAGATAGCTGTTTTAAACTTTCTTCATTTGAAGAATTAGAAAAAGTAAATAAGCCAAATTTAAAGCACTTATTAGATTTAGCAGTAAACCATTCCCCTTTTTACAAGGAATATGGCGGCTACAAAGACTTGAAAGATTTTCCTGTGGTGAATAAAAATATCATCAAGGAAAACTTTGATAATATAAATATACCGGCCAAAGCCAAAGAAAAGACATATACCGTAAGTACAAGTGGCTCTACAGGCACACCTTTTAAAATAATTCAATCCAAAAGAAAAAAATTAAGAAATACAGCTGACACTCTATACTTTGCAAAGTCTGCGGGATTTGCTCTAGGCCATGAGCTACTTTACCTTCGTTTATGGTCCGCATATTATCGCAAAGGGAAGGTTTTGGCCAAACTGCAAAACATACAGCAACTAGATGTCCAAGATTTGGACGATGCATATATAAAACAATTGATTGTTGATTTAGAAAAAGACAAGTCGCCCAAAGGATGGTTGGGATATCCTTCCGGTTTTGAAAAAATATGCAACTATTTGGACCAAGTGGATTCAGCCCCATTAAATTGCAATATTAAGTCTATTATTGCCATGTCCGAAGGACTAAGTGAATACGTTAAATCCAAAATGGAATACTATTTTAAATCACCAGTGGTTTCTCGTTATTCCAATGTTGAAAATGGTATTATTGCACAGCAGAAACCTGGTGAGAAGTATTTCACGATAAATTGGGCAAGTTATTACGTGGAAATCTTGGATTTAAACCAGGATATTCCAGTACAAAAGGGAGAAATAGGACGTATTGTGGTTACGGACCTTTATAATTTACATACCCCTATGATCAGATACGATACAGGAGATCTCGGGTCATTCTCATTTTTAAATGACAGCTCTAATCAATTTCCGATGTTGAATTCTGTACAGGGCAGGAAAATGGATATTCTTGCAGATACAAGGGGCAATTTAGTGAGTCCATTTAAAATGTACAATTATCTTCATGATTACCCAGAATTGGCTCAGGTTCAATTTATCCAATCAGATAAAAGAAGATATACCATAAAAATTAACAATAATGGCTCATTTGCTAGGGAAAACGAATTTATATTCCTCTTCAAAAAAGACATGGGGAGCGATGCTATAATTTCCGTAGAATATGTTGACGAAATTCCATTATTAAAGTCAGGAAAAAGGAAATTGACAGTTAATCTGTATCAATAATTCCAGTTTCACTAAAAGTTCCTAATATAGTAAAAAACAGAAACCGCCAACAAAACTATACATAACAGCGAATTATGAAAACAACCAATATTCTTTTTACATGCGCCGGAAGAAGGAATTATCTTATCAATTATTTTAAGGAGGCATTAAATGGCCGTGGTAAAATAATTGCCGTAGACAACCAAATCAATGCACCTGCCCTTATTGATGCAGATTTGGCCTTCAAAGTACCCAGTATTTACGAAGATTCATATATCGAAGAACTGAAAAAAATATGCATAGAAAATACTGTGGATGCCATAATATCACTAAATGACCTGGAACTACCCATACTTTCCAAAAGAAAAAATGATTTAGAGGCAATAGGCACAAAAGTCATCATCTCCAGCGAATTTGCTATTGATATTTCTTTTGATAAATGGAAGACCTATCAGTTTTTAAAGTCGAACAATTTACTCACCCCAAACACTTATATAGATATAAATGTGGTCTCCCAAGATTTGAAATCCGGTAAATTGGATTTTCCTCTTATTCTTAAACCCAGGTGGGGAAGTGCTTCTATTGGTATAGAGATAGTGGAGAATGAGGAAGAACTGGATTACGCCTATAGACTACAGAAAATAAAATTAACAAGATCCATTTTAAGCAGGGCTAGTGAAGAAGATATCAACAGCGCCATTCTAATACAGGAGAAAATTAATGGGACCGAATACGGTATGGATGTGGTAAATAATTTTTCTGGTGAATATTTTGGTACCTTTGCAAGAGAGAAATTATCTATGAGGTCAGGGGAAACAGATAAGGCAGTGTCTGTGATCAATCCAGCATTAAATGATATAGGTGAGAGAATTTCCAAAAACTTAAAGCATATTGGAAATATGGATTGTGATGTTTTTATAAATGGAGATAAAATCTATGTTTTGGAATTAAATCCAAGATTTGGTGGTGGCTACCCTTTTTCCCATGAAGCAGGTATTAATACAGCCGCCATATACATAGATTGGATCAATGGACAACAAAATGTTGACCACCATAATAATTATAAGGAAAATATTGCATTCGCGAAATGCGATAATTTAATGAGGATAAGTAATTAGTTACAGACTAGCACATATTTCTCAATATTAAAAATAAAATACCAACCAATACAACCACCACAAATAACCACGATATATAAGTGCTATGAAATTTGCAGGAAAAATGTATTTTTTGTAATTTAAATTTTATAACCCCCGGATTATGGCAATAATACTTTTCGAAACCGTCATTAAGGACTTTGTCCTAGAGGCTTATCCGCTATTATCCGAAAAGGACATTGATCAGTATAAAAATTTCCTAAAACTATTTCCTAAAAATCCATTGTACAATATAGAATTATTGTCATTTGGGCAGGAAGAGCATGAGGAGTTAATGTATTTTGTTTTAATGAAAGATGGCAGCCCCATTATACTGATGCCGTTTTATTACAGGAAAGTGGTTTTTATGGGGAAAGAAACAGGCTATTATGATGTAAGTTCTCCTTATGGCTATAGTGGTCCCATATTTCGAGAAAATGCCGAAATGAAATGGACCGAACAATTCTGGAAAAAAGTTGACAAGTGGTATAAGAAAAATAACGTTGTTTCCGAGTTCATTCGATTCAACATGCAAAAAAATTGGATAGACTATTCGGGTGAAATTAATCCGACATTATCCAATGTTAGAGGGAAGATATTACCCGAAGAAGTGCAATGGGAAAATTTTAAACCTAAAGTTCGCAACAATTATAGGAAATCTGTAAAATGTGGTTTGAAAAGTGTCATTTACCACAACAACATTACCCTCGAAGTTATACGTCAGTTCCATACAATCTATACGGCTACGATGGAAAGAAAAAAGGCCAGTCCTTTGTATTTCTATAAGTTGGATTATTTTGTAAACCTTATTAATAAAAATCCATCAAGTTGTGCGATCGCTATAATTTATAAGGACGAAATTGCCATTTCCGCTGAGTTACTTTTATTGTCGGATACCACTGTGAATTCATTTTTGGGAGGTACCGACATTAACTATTTTAATACTCGTCCCAACGATTTCTTAAAAATCGAAGTCCTTAATTGGGCAAGGGAAAAAGGATATTCTTATTATCTTTTGGGAGGCGGAAGAGAAAACAACGACAGCCTTTACCACTACAAAAAGGATTTTTTCCCTTCTGAAAAAGACACCATTTTCTATACAGGTAGGAAGATCATTAATAAAGTTGGATACTATAATTTAGTTAGTGCCAATCCTTATTGTGTTGGTTGTACCTTTGGGAACTATTTTCCTTTGTATAGGTGTAAAAAGTCTTGTTAAAGATTAATACACTAAAATTATATTTAATATAATTTTAATTCCAAAATTATTTCAGCACATATAACTTATTGTTTTATAAGTTCAACCATTATATTATTTCTGCTTATATAATATAAAGTGGGACAATGATAGCAGTAACATTCTTCCTGTTAAAATTGATGAACTAAATTTTTTCTACGAATATCTTATATAATACAAATCTAGTCGAAAATTTGACATTCTCCAGAGTCAACTTATAGTAATATTATAAGTTCATGAAACAATAGAAAATAGTTCTATATTTTTTACCACTTAATATTTTCCCTAATATTATGTGCTTCGGATTACCTTCATCCCTTTACTTTTCGCTTGCAGGTTATCTTCACCAAGATTGAGGACCATCAATAATTCTACAATACAGCCCCATATAATATATTTAGTGGCTAATATTTCTTATCTATCTTTCAACAATTTTTGAGTAAAAAATCAAATACTATCTTCCTATTCATGAATTATTTGTTCAAAATATGAAAC
>TARA_R110000868_G_scaffold12770_3_pt1 | contig 28054 bp, 41 predicted proteins | sample TARA_R110000868 | Tara Oceans TARA_R110000868 (sample SAMEA4397489) | marine metagenome | biome: Polar Biome; feature: [SRF] surface water layer (ENVO:00010504); material: water (ENVO:00002006), including particulate matter (ENVO:01000060) such as... | depth 5 m | reverse complement strand
AGTCAAGTTCGAGGAAACATAGACATTCCCAACGACATGGAGGTTGGCTTGGGGGGTCACCGTCCCGACTCCAACGGAGTCGTTCACCACATCTACATGGAAAGTGTCCGTGTCGACAGTCAAGTTTGAAGAAACATAAACATTCCCCACAACGTGCAACTCAGCGTTAGGATTTTTAGTGTTGATACCCACATGGTCAGCCTCAACATCTACATGGAAAGTGTCGGTGTCGACAGTCAAGTTTGAAGAAACATAAACATTCCCAACGACGTGAAGTTCAGCATCCGGTGTTTTTGTTTTGATACCCACTCGTTCAGTCGATGCTTCGACATGGAGAGTATCCGTGGCGACAGTCAAGTTTGAAGAAACATAAACATTCCCAACGACGTGAAGGTCAGCGTTAGGACTTGTTGTTTTCACACCTACGCGTTGTTCTGTTAACACACCACCATATATATGTACACTGAGGTCTAGATCCAGGGGTAAAATTATATTACTTGAGGCACTACTATGTGTATACGCTATAGCAAGTTCACTTTGGTTTTCCAAAAACCCAATCGTGACGTTAGAACCTGGGCGGTTCATGATGATTCCGAGGTCGAGGGTCGTATCTCCGACAACATTGTTTCTCCCCAATTCTATTATGGCATCCGTGATAGTGAGGTTTTCGGTGTTAATCACGGTGAGGATACCATCGATCTGTGCGTTCCCTTGGACGACGATATTTCCATTAATTTTTGTACTTCCGTTCACGACGAGAACATTCGAACCCGTATCGTCGACGTAGAGGTTCGAACCTATATCCAAGGTATGAACCGGTGAAGAATTTGCGATACCTACATTGGACACTGTGATGAAACCCGTTTCTGGGTTCCTAAACTCGAGTGTATGTGTCGTCGTGTTTCCGAGGTTTGTGGTGGCTTGAAAATTTGATTGTAAAACGTCTACGGCGGCTACCCCTGAATCTGATATCTCTTTTGTTGTTTGGTTATACGTGAGAATCTTGATGCTTCGATCGGAAATATCAACCACTTCTCGTAAAGGTGTTATGTACACCGACCCTGGTTGTGTCGCGTCGATCTGGACATTACTGGCGTTGAATACGATTGTATTCTCACCCTGGTCCTCTGCCGCGTTCTTACCGAACCTAATTTTTGTAGATCGTTCGACTGTCGGCAAATTCTTGACCATTTAATATAGATTAGCATTTTAATTCGCGTAGAGGAGTCCCGCCATACCGTTCTCGATACGTAATATGTTGTAGTTGACCGCATATATCGGGTCGTTGATAGGCATTGATTCACTCATGATCTTAACAGACTCCAAACGACTGAAGTTGAGGGTACCTGTGGGTTGAAGTGAGCTTGTGGAGAGGCAGAAACAATGGAGAAAGAAATCTGGAGACGTCACAAAGTTTGTGTGGTAGTAACTCATCACATCAATAAAATGTGGTTTCCCCCATTTATAATTACTCATATCCGTACCATTGATGTTTAACTTAATTTTGTTAATGGGTGAAGTGAGCGCACCATCCGTGGTCGTATCCGATGAGGCAAGATACTTCACGGGATGATTAAACGTCAGATCCTGGACGAGTGTACGAGATGGAATGTTTTTCTGTACTTGGGTGATGAGAAGGTCATGCTTCCTCAGTGCGATGTTACCACGTTCCTCGTTATCGAGATAATAATAGTTCGCGTAGCACTCTATGTTATAATCGGATGCGGCAGTTGCCCAATGGATACGGATCTCGACGTTGTGATAGTTGAGTGCGACCAGAGGGATAGCACATTGAGGACCCTCACAGAAGAAGAAGCGAAGGGGGTAAAAATAAGAGCGAGCACTCACACCGGGGTGTGTACCATTCGAACTTCTGGAAACGTTTTGTGCGAATGTATCAACCGCAATTTTTTCGGTAAATATGGAATCTTGGGTATCGATGACCGAACCACCTATGAGAAGTTCCACTTTATCTATGATGGTATCCCACCTTTGAATATCAAGGGCGGATGTGATATTATCGATTGTGAAATAGACATATCCGAGAAGGTCGCCAGAGCGTTCGAATTGAACACTTGACATTGAACTGTTTTTCACCGCTCCATGGATCGTTTGCTTTTCGATGGATTGTGAAAAATTAGCATGTCTTTTAAACGTTGAACTAAAGAAAGAAATTTCTGGGTTACCCATGATGTATTCATCCTGGGCGCCGATTGCGATCAATTGAACAATGCCTGCAGACATGGTATACTATACTAAAAGGAGAAAATTACAGGTTGGGTTTTCTACACACGAAACGAATGACTAAGAAATTATTGCTACTCACACCGGGGCGAATGGGTACACCACTTTGGTTTCTGAGAGTCACCGTAAATCGATCAATCGTACGAACAGGATCGATGTATTGGGTGACGATCGGATACTCATCCTTGAACCCAATAATACCTGTACCACCACTCACGATGCTGGCGAACGAGTTACGAACGACACTCTCACTCGCTTGACCGTTTGGTAGATCAGAAGCTCGATCAGAAAAGATGGTATCCAACTCCTTTATGGAAACATAGCAGTGTTCCGTAGCCACCGTGGTATTGATTCGTGCAGCTAACAACCTCGCCTGAACCACATTCTTCAGTGGTTGTTGAAGATAACACGTGAAAACATTGGCGCTACTCTGCCCAATTGTATCTATCGTGACGATGTGATATTCGTGTTGAAGATCTGGAATCGCCCCAGTGAGAGCTGTAATGAGAGCCATTTATATTTAACTTAGATTAAAGATCCGCCAATTCCATCGGTAATCTCGTACCCAGCGTGCGCACTGACGAGTTCCTGGGCACCACAAATACCACCTGGTGTGAGTCCCTTGGAGTATGGGCTATCCTTTTTCCCTGATCCAGCGGTACATTCCAGACTGACGGGGAGATCGAAAATGGAAGCATCACTGACCGTCTTGACAGTGATTGGCTTGGGCTGGTAATTACTCGTGATTTTGGTTCTGAAGGCGGCGAGAGCCGATATTACCACGAGAAGGATGACAATCATGGAGAGTGCATTACGACTGGTACGATTAAGGGTAAACATTTATAATGTACATATATTTTTTTAAACTGCGTTAAAGGTAATTTTTTTAGTTTCTACATAAAGAGTAGATGGACGAAGAAATCGTACTCGACAGAGGAAATACCAACATTATGAAATTGGATGCGGATGAACAGGCGATCATGGATGAGATTGAAATCTCTGCCCCTCGTCCCCAACGTGTCCCGAGACCAGCCAGACCCAGTCCAAACCCACCGCTTATGACCCAGCAACAAGAAAGTATGGATGCTTTTGTGAATCCCAATAAACAGTCCGCTCCTGTACAATATCAACAAGATGAAGAAATTGATTACGGGGAGGACGAAATGTATGACGACCAAGATATGGATACTGGTCCTGGTCCCAGTCATCAAGAAGAACAACCGACGAAAGGGTACACCTCCATCGACGAAGAGAAGGCGGATCTCATTAACAAATTGAGTCGTCTCGAAAAGAAGGGGTTCGCGGTGAACAAGAGACTCAATGCGTACTCGAATGTTGAAGAGCTCAGGTCGGAGGTCAAGAGGATCACGTACAGCATCGATGTGGAGCAGTCTGTTCGTTTCTCTCGAAGGATGCTCGTGGCGTGTGTGACTGGTCTAGAGTTTCTCAACAAGCGATACAACCCTTTCGAGGTTCAGCTTGAGGGTTGGTCTGAATCCATCATGGAGAATGTCGATGATTATGATGGTGTCTTTGAAGAGCTCTACGTGAAGTATCGCTCGAAGGTCAGCGTCGCCCCTGAAATCAAGTTGATCATGATGTTGGGTGGTTCGGCGATGATGTTCCACTTGACCAATAGTATGTTCAAGTCTGTGATGCCCAACATGAACGATGTGATGAAGCAGAACCCCGACCTCATCAAGAGTATGATGAGTGCGGTACAGAATACCACCAGGAACACAGGAGGTCCCGCTGATACAGCTCCAGTCGGTGGATCCGGGGAATACCAGATGCAGGGTCCTGGTATCGACATCTCCAGTTTAATGGGTGGGATCATGATGCCCCCCACGCCTCCCATGAACACCACGAAACATACACTCCATGAAACCCAGGATGAGGATGAGGACGACATATCCGATATCATCTCCATTTCCGGTGATTCCACTGGAGGTGAAGTCAAGGAAGTGAATGTCGCCACGACCCGAAGCAAGCGTGCCCCCAGACAGAAGAAGACGAAAAAGGAAATTAATCTCTAAATGTATATAAATGATAGCATACTATCCACTGGAGGAAATGGAACCCCCCAAACAGCGGGTGGTGGATCCACCACCCGCTATCACCACTCTGAGTGTTCAGGTTGGTTTAGAGGAGAGTGAATTAAATTACGTCGTGATAGCTTTTATCTTAGGCGTGGTTGCTTTAGCCATATCAGATGCCATCAGGGCGTAAATGTATATTGAATCTACCATGGGGTCTCCCCCGTAGTACGTTTAATTCCCGAATAATACCCCCCCTAACCCATTTTTGATTCTAAACACGTTGTAATTAAGTGCGTACACGTAGAGAGGTTGGTTTGGGGGTCTTTGCCCACCAACGGACGCACCCCTTATAATCATTTTAACGTTGTCGAGACGACTAAAATTACACGAACCAGATGGACTATACTCTGATGCGTTCATACAAAAGTGGTATACGAAATACCTCGTGAATACCGTCGTGTTTAGGGTGGAATCAAATTCAGACACTCCATATTGAGATTTATAATAATTTTGCACGGTGTGAAAATAACTGGGTTTCATATTTTCAAATAAATGTGTACCGTTAAGCTGTAAATCGGCACCAGTAAACGTAAAGTAATCGATTTTATAATTGCTTATAGACGCATCGAAACCAAAAAATAGTGATTTAACTGGGTGGTTGAACGGACTCAAATCGAGTGTATTGTACCCATCTGAAGTATTAAGGTTGTATTCCACTCGTTGGACCTGTGTGATCACGAGATCCATTTGTCGTTGAATGATAGCCTCTCTTTCATCTTTATCCAAAAAGATATAATTACCGTACACTTCAATTTTTTTATCAGCCTCCGTCAATCCATTGAGACTCGTTTGGTCAAAATTAATTTTTATTTCGACTTGGTGATTTTGGAGGGCGACGAGGGGTAAAAACGCTTTATGATCACAAAAGAAAAAGTGAAGTGGTAGGAATCTCGGGTTTCTACTGGATGTTTTATTATTCAATTCTTGTGATTTACTGTATGTGTCCGCGAGATAGTTTGACCATATATCGGCATAGTAGTCATAATGGTGTGAATCGATCTTCTGACCCCCGATGTATAAATCGATCGTAGATTTGTAAAACATGGAGAAGGTATTAGAAGAACCTTCGAACCAAATCGCATTTATGAGGTCACCGAGAACTGGGATCGTGATTGAGGTATCGTTCTCGTTTATCGTTTTAATCAGTTTAGGTACCTGTGAAAAGTTTGTATGCCGCATAAATTTCGTACGGAAGAATGAATGTCCCTCTTCACTTATGATGTACGCGTCTTGTACACCTTTAGAGACAAGTTGTATCAATGCACCGGACATTTAATAGATGTTCAGATTATAAAAATAAACATTTTCCTGAGGGGAAATCACTCTTCTTCTCTTCCGTAAATTTACCTTGAATATTGAAACCACCTTGTTTGTACACTTTCATTCGCTTGAAGTACATGGCTGTAAAGATAGACCACGGGTCATGAATATCATAGATGTGTGGGTTATTCTTCTTTCCTTTCGTCTCTCTCATGATTCTTCCAATACTTTGGGTGATATCAGACTTGGGACTCGCCAAAATAACTGTATCGAGGGTGGGGATATCCAGACCCTCGTGGGCTTGACTGAACGTCGCGAAGATGATCTTCTTTTTTGAGGATTCCTGGAGGGCGGCTTCTTTCATACCACCCATGTAGAGTCCAGATGTTTTTGGGAAACATTGATGAAGGAACTCACAGTGTTGTCGGCGGTCACTCAAAACAAGGAGTTGTCTCGTCCCAGCTGACGCTTTCTTCACCAACTCCACCAACATATGGTTTCGTTGACGATCTTCTACAATCTCTGTGATCATGCTGGGCATAGAAATCTTCCCATTCCTCATAGAGGGTGGTGGATTCCTATAGTTTGGGGAATCGAATGTTATGGGGAACACCTCAACTTGTTCCTGATTCTTTCTCTCAACTGCGAAGAACGTGGGTCCCATGAACCAATGGAGAACCTTCGTGAGCCCATCCTTCCTCTCTGGGGTTGCTGAGAGACCAAAGATATGTCGAGGACACATTTTGAAAAGACTCTGACTGAATACTTTAGCACAAATATGATGTGCCTCATCTACGATGAGTGTTCCTACAGAGTCAAAGTCTGCAAAGCTATATTCCTTCAGTGACAACGACTGAAGCATCGCGATGACAAAATCACACTCAACCTCTTTTTTGTTCTGTTGTACTACACCAATCGTGGCACCCGGACAGAACTGTTGGATGCGTTCCCGCCACTGGTCAGCTAAGAACTGTTTGTGTACGACAATCATGGTCCTGTATCCCAGTTTACACGCTATAGCTAATGATACCGTCGTTTTGCCATAACCACATGGTAAAGAAAGGACCCCATGACCTGCTTTAATTGCTGCTGCGAGGGCTTCGTTTTGGTGTGTGGAATCTCGGAGTTGTCCCACAAATTTGGTATTGATTCGGGTAGGTTCGGGACGTTTGTCTTCCCGAGGCTCTCCAAGCTTATCAGTTCCATAGAATCTTGGAACGCAGACTCCAGTCTTAGTTGGTCTGAAAACTTTGAAAGGCGGTGGAGGAAATCCATAGTCGCCATTGACCACAGGTCTTACCGTTAATTCTTTTTTAATTTCTTGGATTGGTCCTTCACTCACCATATATCCCGTTCTTGTAAGGGTTGTCATCCGAATATACTTATTTAAAGGGTACAAACTTTAAATGGGTATAAGATGCCTACCGTCGACGTTGAAGAGAATATTAAACAACTGAACACTAAGATTGAGCAAATGACCCAAGAGATTTTCCGTATGCAAGGGATGCTCGCAACCTTTCAGGGGTTTAAGAAGGGTGGTCTCAAAACTATTGACCTCCCCAGCGACCCCCATCAGGAGCCCGTCGAGGAGCCCGTCGAGGAACTCGAGAGTATCCAAGAAAAGCCTGAATAAGTACCAACATTCCAAACCCCCTTGAAATTGATTTCAATTTCCGCTTCATCATCCTTTATTAGAGACTGAATGGGACGTCCTTTGACGTTGCACATCACTCTCCTATAACGGAACGGTACCTTCACTGTGAGAATAGTACCATCGAGGGGATTGTCGATGTTTTGATTCATGAGGAGATGCGATTTATTTGTATGCATTCGTTCTATAATTTCAGAGACTTTTACAGGAATTATATAACGGATATACTTTTTATCATTGAAGTCATACATGGGTTCGTACACTTTTGCTATGAACTTCATTGATTTCTATTACGATATATTGAAATTAAAACTATAAGCAGCACAAGTATGAAAAGTAGGACTTGTGTGAGAAGTAGGGGTTTGAGTGGTTCTCTCGTACCAAAACATTCATGGCTTAGGGCTCTAGATACTTCAACCCCAGCTTCAATACTTGAGTAAGGTGTGTTTCTCGGAGACATCATACCACACATCGCAACATTGGGGCATTTCCCAAAGAATGGGAGTTGACCATGAAGGCTGAGAACCCCTGAGGATTGAGAAAAGGACCATTTTTTTGTTTCTACTTCCCATTCTGCACCCCAACCAAACCTGATTTCTCTTGGTATAGGGACGCCCAGTTCACCTAAAACCATGGTCTTCAACTCTTCTGGTGGTGTAGTGAGAATGTCTTCGGTTAGATCACATATGAGACAGGAAATAGTGTGACCATCTGAAAGAACGACTGGTTGAAGTTTTAATTTTGTTGACGTGAGGATTTCTATTTCATCTTTAATTTTAACTGGTTCGTCAAAATCTAATAAGATGTTTATACCACCATAGGTACTTCCTTGTACCTTTTTTAGGGCATCTGGTCCCCAATTGTCACCTAACAACTTTAGGGCTGGACTATTATCGAGACACAAAAATAGTATTCCATCTTCAATAATTCTTCCATCTGAAAAGGTAGCAACAAAAGCATCCTCCCCGTATTCAACATTCATCAATTCTGTACCAAAAATAAAGTTGGCACCAGCGTTAATGAGTGCTTCTTCCATAGCATCACACATCACCTTACCAGACACCTTCTGTGTGTATTGTTTTGAAAGTGCGACATGGTCAAAACTTTTAACAAACTCGTACGCTGTCATGACATCCCATGTAACCCCATCTATTATGAGTGGAAGATGTTCTAATAGTTTTTTACCACCCTCACTCAGTTGACCTAAAGCATCTTTGAGGGACACCCCTTTATACTTTTTAGGTTGTGTAAGAACTCTCGTAGACAAAGAAGTAAGTGCACCATAATCTTTCAAGGTGAGAGATTTGAATACAAATTCATAAACACCTTTATCAACTGGTTCAAAAATATCGTCCCAATTAATCCCCATTTCCTCAAAAAGACTCCGTGTATTAATAAACGCTTTGTCAAACAATATACGGTGGGCGTGTAAGTCGCGTGTTTTTGTATCGGGTTCCCACCAAGAACCCCCAGCTGATACTTTTCTATCGTAGAGTGTGACGTCATGTTCGCCTGACCCGAGAATCTCCCATGCGAGAGACATTCCTGTTGGTCCGGATCCAACGATATGAATCTTCATTCTATATTTAACTTACAGAATAATTCCTGTGGTTATTATAGGATGTGGTCAATACTCAACCAAGTTAACGTGTATGCGTCCTCGCGCGTTAAAATACCACCGAAACAGAAGCTTAAAACATGGAAGTTTGCTGGTAAATTTCTATGGAAAAATACATTTGTAAAAGATAAAGCTGAATTAGGGCGATGGACGAAAGATGAACTCCTCGAGCTTGGTCCAACATTTGTAAAATTAGGTCAGATTGTTTCGACGAGAGGAGACATCTACCCACCCGAATTTACAAAAGAATTAGAATCACTCCAAGATGATGTTCCTCCCGTGGAAATACATGATGTTGTAAATCAAACCATATTCAAGGAGTTTGACACAGTACCATTCAAATCTGCGAGTATTGGTCAGGTACATATGGCTGTCCTACATAATGGAAAAAAGGTTGTTGTAAAAGTAAAAAGACCTGGAATCCTAAACATTATGAAGGAGGATACAGATAATGTTAGGGAAATTGTAGAATTTTTAGAAAAGTTTGGTGTTGACACAGGGAACAGTTCTGGTGTAGTCCTCGATGAGTCTATCGAGTATCTCCTTGGGGAAGCAGATTACAAACAAGAGATTCAGAATGCCATCAAGTTCAAAAAGGGTATGCGCGATGTTGATTGGGTCAAGGTTCCTAAAGTCTATAAGAAGTACTCGAATGATGACATGATTGTCATGGAATATGTACCATCAACAAAACTCACAGAAATCACCAACCCCAAAGTGAATAAGAAGAAAATATGTGAGGCACTCATCAACGCCTATATAATCCAAACGATGGACAATGGTTTCTTCCACGCCGATCCACACCCAGGGAATTTAGGGTTTTCACCTGATGGGAAACTTGTATTTTATGATTTTGGATTACTTGTAAATCTATCTGATGAGTTGAGGGATGGGTTCAAGTCCCTATTTGGTTTTATAATCACTCGTGACACAGCTGGTATAGTCGATACCCTAATCAAATTGGGTGTCATAGTCCCAACAACCTCTGATGTTTCTGATATTGAGATATTCTTCGAAACTATTTTGGGGTACCTGGAGACTCTAGATAGTTCTAAAATCATGAATGATAACCTAGCTGTCCAACTCGCGATGGAAAAACCTTTTGTTGTACCAACAAGTTTTGTATACCTAGCAAAGTCCTTTTCCATCATTGAGGGTATTTGTCTCAAACTTGACCCAGATTTCAACTACTTCACATACCTGGAACCCATCATCCAACAACAATTCCTAGAGTCTGTAGATATTGGGGATATATTCATGAAGACTACAGAGATTCCTGGGACAATTGGTAAGATAAATACGGCAGTCATGGGGTTACAAAAGTCCAGGGGTTCGATGAAACGCTCGATGGTTAAAACACAGGAGGAAATTCGGGTCGTCCAGTACAGCGTGGTTTGCGCTCTACTGGCTGAGAGGTTTGGGGATACTCCACCCCTGGCGATGTTTTTTGTCTTATGTACTCTATGGTTTACTTTTCGTAAAAATCTATAGACTTTTTCCCACTCTTCTTGGGGGTCTCTTCCTTTTTGATTAACTTGTCATGTTCCTGAAGGTATCCCTTCATACGAAGCTGCTCATCACGGATAATATCAGAGAATTTCTCTTTGATCTTACCAACGTCAGCGTCACGTTCCTTTTGGATCTTCTTACTCAATTTTTTGAACCCCTTGTTTTTGTTGTTGGCGGCGAATACGATTGGTGCATAAATAGCGGACATAGTGTTTGTTATATTTCAAGGACATTTAATTTTCAACCGTTTTAATTTTTCTTCAAACTCGCGCCTCTCCCCCGGAGATTCAATTACCTTACCAGAGTTCAGAGCTTCAATTTCGGGTCCAGTCAACTGCATCGCATTGACCCTAAAGTCCATGAATGCCTCCATCGAATGTGGTACTAAGGGTTGAACGAGTTCATAAATAGCCGTGGCATAATCTTGGATCTCCTTTTGTGCGTGATGGTCCATTCTCAATTGCAAGAAATGCATGAGATTGTGGAGATCCATTTTCCACACGAAAGATGTATACGTGGATTGTGGTAATACACCTCGCGCCTGTTCCCTACATACACCTGTATCTAAAAGATGTTGATACAATTTGAAGGCGTTCTTATATTGTGTGGATATGACTTTTGTGAGTGTTTCGTCAACTTCCAATACACCTTCTGATCCTTGGTGATTTATTTCAGATTGCTTACGCAATACTTCTGGTTCGTAGTACTCTTCATCAACAATGGAATACCTGGCAGACATCTCGTTTACAGAGGCTGTTCGATGTCTCAACCACTGACGAGCGATGTAGAGTGGTGCTTTGATACGGAATTTGAAAACCACGAGTTCGAGTGGTGAAGTATGCCAATTACGAACGAGGTATCGAATGAGACCACGGTCCCCTCGGGTAGTTTTAGTACCTGTTTGATAACTCACACGAGCACCATCAACGATAGCCTTATCTAAATTTTCTTGGGGCATATGATCGACGAGTTCTACAAACCCATGATCCAATACTTTCTTCATTATGGATGAGTATCCGTTCAAATCTTTAATAGTTACACTCGTCATCGAAAGGGACCTCTCCACAAAAATCATAGAGCTTATTCAGCTTCTTTTGTGTATCATCCATGGCATCTATAGCATCATCCACCAGTTCCAAAAATGTATCCAATTCATCGAGGGCTATACGATGGGTATTCCTTAGGGGTTTCTGAGTGTGAAACGCCGACTTGAGACGCTTGTTACTTTTGATGAGCTTGTCCAAGTTGGGCTTGTTGGGGGTAGCACACATGCGAATGGTGAGACTCATTTGAATACTCATGACTTCAAATCTTTAACAACTTAAAAACAGTATAGTATATTTATATACATGGATTTACAATACGAAGTTGTAGATGGTATCGCCTTCACATATGTTAATGGTGTGAAGGGTACTCTTAATGGTTATGATACACAGGCTTTACTCTATGAGATGAAAGCTTTAGAACCAGATTCTAAATATGTAGAGATTGGTAGTTACCTGGGTTGTAGTGGTGTTATCGCGGGTCTTACTATGAAAGGGAATCCCCAAGTATATTGCCATGACATGTGGATGGAAGACATGACACAGTTACCAATTGATGGTGGTCCTCCCCCTAAAGTTGAAAATCATTTATATCAATTTTACGAGAATGTTAAAAAAAATAAACTTGAACGTGTTATCATTCCTATACGTGGAGATAGTTCATATACAATTGGTATTCATGATGATAACAGTATTGATTTATCTTTTGTTGATGGAGATCATTCGTATGATGGTGTAACAAAAGATCTAGAAGCCATATTACCAAAAATGAAATCGAAAAGTGTTATTTTATGTCATGATTGCCATGGTGAAAATGAAGTCACAAAAGCTGTCAGAGACTTTTGTATAAAAAATCAAGAGTTTGCACAGGGTCATCGTGTGTGTAATGGAAGGTCTTCTATAGTTAAGATATATCTAGAGCCTTCTTCAACTCCTCAATGTCCCGATAATACCTCTTCAGATCCTTCATAAATCTTTTATTATTTTCAAGAACTTCACATTCAGGTTTATTCAAATAAATCCAAGCTAAATTGGGTTTGGAATACTTTGTCATCTTTTGATTCTCGTTGGGTTTGCGTGCTACCAATTTGGTTGTTTTCTTCTTTTTAGATGCTGGGGTGACTTCAATCCTATTTACAAAACTGAGAGCCTGCATGACTGTGTCCGCCAGGTCATCCTTCTTTTTGGATTTGATGAATGTATCCAACCAGTGTGCGTTAGTGGTACCATCACGGATAAAGGCTTCACACCTTTCGATAGACACCTTTTTCCTCTTATTATACTGTGCCTTCCCAGGTCCAGCAACATCAGGAATCTTGTGGCGAGCATCGTAGAGGATTGTCTCAGCTTGAGGGCATTTAATGATGAAGTAGGCATGAAGAAAGTGCATCACTGATACCATTTTCTTATTGCGGTCCGGTTGTTTTTCTATGAGAATGGTTTTCGCCCCGAGTACCCAAGGTCGAGCATCCAGGTGATCTCTCATCGAGACATAGACACCATCGGTATGTTGTGGTGGAATACCATCTACATCCCATTCCTTTACGATATTACCATTATCTTCATCCATGAGACATATCGCCAAATTCCTTATACCAACATCAATTGAGAGTATCATTAGTATAAAGGATTAATATCTCTTTAAGTTAAGATGAATTGTATGGGGTACTTCCTAAAGTACAGTCTCAAGGATGTGTTTCACATCAAAAACCGAACCGTAACCCATAATGTATTGTAAAATGGAACAGGTTAAAGGGATTATTTTTCTAAAGACTATGTGGTGTTGGTGGTGTTGCCATTCATTCGATGGTGAGCCTTTAAGTATGCCCCATAAATACGACGATAGGCGAAATTCGTTTCAAACATCCGGAAACTTCTGTTCATGGAGTTGTATGAAATCATACGCGATAGATAAATATGGAATCAGTCGAGGTGGTATCATTTGTGGAAACATCATAATGATGCGTAAAAAGATGTACGACAAAATGGGGAGTGTAAAGCTCGCCCCCAACCGTTTTAAATTACAAGTATTCGGTGGTGATATGACTATAGAACAGTTTAGACAAAATCACACCATGGATGTGACTGAAGCTAAAAAAATATATACGAAACCGGTTATCGATAACATGATACCCTTTGTGTCAAGCACCAAAAAGATGGATGAAATAAAGAATGCGACATCGAATAACAACTCTTTGAAACTCAAGAGAAATAAACCACTCAAACGAGATTACAACAATTTAGAATCAGCTTTGGGTCTCATCATAACTCCCAAACCCTAATAGCCTCCTCTGTTTAGGGGTGGGTGTAGACGATGGTAATTGTTCAGTTTTTTTACTATGAACCCATCGCATACCATCATACGCCACCCAACAAATATCATACCTCTCTATCATTTTCCTGCATAAAACACATGGTAATGATATAGCGTCCCCATGAATATTCTGACGATACACAGTCAATTGCCCATATTTCCTATGTAACCACCCCGTAAATTGATGAGATTTACAACCCTTCTTCAAACATTCTCTATAAAGGTGTCGTATGAGTTGTCGTTCAGCACACATATGATTATTACTGATCATTTCAGGTCCTTTAGACATAGAACTCTTGACGGTACAGTACTTCATAACTGACAGTTAATACATACTTTACCAGAGTATACAAAATCACAGTGATTACATTCACTTAGGCTTATTATTTTCTTTTTTGAAACGAGACCCTTCGAGAAACGTTCGAGTTCTTTCACTGTATATACTCCATACGTAATCATGGTTTCCAATGAAGGAAATCGCATCCTATTATGTAGACGTGTATATCCCTTATGTTATTTTTCACTAACTAAGCATGGCATACATTTTAACAAGCCTTGTTTAGTCTTAAGCATAGCCGCAAATGCGTCAACCATCGGTGGCACCAAAGTCTTGAGAATTTTCTCAAATTCGGAATCTTCATCACCACTGTCAATTTGTTCGATGAGGTGGTTCAGAACACCGATCACTAACTTCTTCTTCTGGGGTCCAGGAAGTTTTTTGAATTTAGTAGTCTCCATCATTAGACGTCCCAAGATAGGTGGGACATCTTCCTTAGTAAACCCATCGTCGAGGTATTCAATCTTAATTTCCTCGACGGTTTTAATTAGACTTTTAGCGTCAATTTTCCCAGCGAATTTTTGCAGTATCAGATCCATTTTAATATTTGTATACTATAAGGATACAAATGAAATTCAACGATATTATCGCATCCACTGCATTGGCTACAGGTTTAGTTAAAATGTATATGGATTTTGAAAATTCTGGTGACGTAGATATAAAGTTCAAGAATTCAATCATATTTGGTATAGTTATCACTGTTACATGGTTGATCTATTACACAAGAGAGTATGGACTGAGTCATTTCACAATTTACACCATTATTAGTTTACTTTTACAGCTCTATATATTGAATAAAATACTTGTGAAAGAAGATACTCTTCCTAAAAAGGATTAAATAATGGGGTGAAGATATTATTCAACATATGTTGTTACCACGTTGGGTTGGGTGTCCATGATTACATCCGAGGCTGAGCTCAAGAATGGTAGATTTACAACCTTGTCGGGGTTGAGTGCCATGTAACCGAAATATTCAATCATTTTAACCTTCTCTTCCATTGAAAATGTTCCTGCCCTACGCATCACATAGGACAAGAACATCATAAGAATATAAACATTCACGGCTATTGGCCTCATACTTATATTTTATTCACTTTTATTTAAAGATGTAATCAATACACTTTATATGAAGATACTCGTTTTAGGTTCACATGGAATCATAGGTTCCGGACTATGTAAACACTTAAAAGATATTGGACACCATGTAATTCCATGGGATATCAAAATTTCAAGTACACACGATCTTACCAATATTGAAAATATGCATAGATTGCGGGATGTTTTGAGCTCTGTGGATTTTATATTTTTTCTCGCGTATGATATTGGAGGTTCTAAATATATATCAAGTTCGGGTCTTACATTTATAAATAATAATATGAAAATCATGTTAAACACTTTCAATGAACTTGAGAATAAGAAATTTATTTTTGCTTCGAGTACAATGTATAACATGAGTCATGTGTATGGAAGTCTTAAGAGTTTGGGAGAACAATATACATCCAAACTGGGTGGTCTTTCTGTTCGTTTTTGGAATGTGTACGGACCCGAGAAGAGTTCAGACAAATCCCATGTTATCGCAGATATGATTCATAAATCGAAGACTCAAGGATATATAGACTTGTTGACAAGTGGTGAAGAGAAGAGACAATTTTTACACACTGACGATTGCGCTAAAGCTCTCACACAGGTAATGAATAATTACGACACGATCTTAAAAAAGGAACAAAGTGTTGATATCACAAATTTTCAATGGATACGTATCAAAGATGTAGCGAAAAGTATATGTGACGATGTACGTGTCACAAATATAACAGTCACAACCCATGATAGACAAAACGAACCAAGATTATTTATTCTTAATTATTGGAAGCCTATACTTTCACTTGTGGAGGGTGTATCATCTCTTCAATTAGACTATCAATATCATACTCTCTAGTCCATCCAATTTCTTCAATGGACTTATTATTACCTACAAGTAAAGTTCCGTTATCGGATCTATAAAACGCCTCGGAAACCTGAATAGCGACCTTACCGTCTATAGTACCAACTTCATTTGTACCCTCCCCCGACCACTCAATCGTTTTATTTGATTTTTTCACCACAATTTCTATAAATTCTCGGACAGAATACGTCTTACCGGTTGCTATTATAATATCCCGGAGGCGATGACCCGTTTGCATGGGTTCTTGTTGTAATAATAACCACATAGCTTTTACGTAATCTTTCGCGTGTCCCCAATCTCTTCTTGATTCAAGATTTCCAATTTGAAAACATTCTCCAGATTGTAAACCTTTGATGATCTTTTGGGTAACATACGTGTCCGGTCTTCTAGGAGATTCGTGGTTGTACAAAATACCCGAACAAACATATAAACTCTCTTTTTTTCGGTAATGGTCTACTAGAGTGTCTGCAGTTGTCTTTGAAATTCCATAAATATTTTGGGGTTCACGTGCAGTATATTCACATTGTGGAGTTTCCCAATGATCTGCAAAAATCTCTGAACTAGAAGCTTGGAAAATTCTAAACTTTGACTTCATTCCAGTATTTTTCACCGCTTCCATGATGTTGAGAATACCTAAAGTGTTTACTTGAAATGTATCTATGGGAGAAGACTCATGGATTTTAGCAGCAAGATTATATACCTCCGTGCGTTCAAAATCCATACAAGTCTTAATAGTGTCATATACTTCATCATAGTTCCTCACATCTCCTTGGAATTTGATGAGATGATATCCCTTTTCTTGAAGAAGTTCACACATATAAGATCCATCTTGACCATTCGGACCCGTAACTATAGCTGCATACATTTAAAGATACAACAAGTGTAAACTTTAAATGCGTATCGAAGTATCTCAAGGAGAGCTTATTGATAAGATCACAATTCTTGAAATTAAAGATGAACGTGTAAAGGATGAAGAGAAGTTGATAAACATTCGTCATGAGTTGGACATCCTGCTCAAATATGAGTTTGAGACTGTTCTAAAGAAAGACTTGAAGTTGGTAAACAATGTACTTTGGGATCTTGAAGATGGGATTAGAAAGTGTGAAGCTGATGGTAATTTCGGTGATGAATTTATAGAGAATGCAAGGAATATCTATAAATACAACGATGAACGAGCGAGAATTAAGAAACTTATAAACGTGGAACAATGTTCTGAAATTATCGAAGAAAAGAGTTATTAAACAAACGTCCAAACTTGGTCGCTAAAGACAGTTTTGACTGTTCTTGGTCCATAGTACTTATGAGCTACATCTAAATGAAAAAAGTTTTTATTTGGGTTACCAATGTTCATAAGTTCTATCATCCAATTGTATGAGCTATTCATACAATGTACTTCCTCAGCGTTTTCAATGACTGAAATATACTCAAAAATGTTAGGTCGATCACATTGAAAGAATTCCTGTTTTTTATCTGTAAGTTTAGAGTCAGGTTTATATATGTACTTATCTGTTTTTACGTCAATGACTCTATCTCTTTCTGGATCATCATGGACGAAGATATAATTTTCCTTATCGATTGTAAATTCTTTAGACTTGTCCCGAACAACTTTAAATTTGGAGTACATATATTTTGGATTCACACCCGCTTGAATGTATACACCATGAGCCCAATTAGACATTACACTTCCTTGTTCTTGGGTCATAAAAGCCCACCCACCATCATCTATCCCATATGTGGCGAGTGCTATGACATCTGCATCCTTAATTTCTTTCACCTTGGACCAGATCTCTTGAGGATTTGTATTTTCTACGAGAATAAGGTCCACCTTGTCGGCTATATCCTTATACATGAATCGAACACTTTCCTCATGACAATTCTTAACAACGACAACTACATTATCAGTCTCAGCAAAGTGTCTCACCATCCCGTTAAGCATGATTTGATCTCCTAGACCCAAGTGGTGAAGAATGACTTTCACCATTTAGTCTTAATTGCATCAAAAACTTTAACTATCATATCTTCTGTCACAAACTGACTATTTCCTATGTAGACACCATTATCATTTATAATTGTTGCATTGGGTACAGCGACACTATCTTTCCATTTTTTTAGGAATGGATGGAGAAGAAGGTTTCCGGAAACGATAGGTCTATATTCGATTTGTAACTCATCAAATATTGTTTTCAATTTTAACATATCTTCTTTTCGTTTACATATGAATGGTAATGCAAAACTACTGTTACCTGGGTCATTATACGGAAGATAGAAATGTTCGGGGTTTAGATGTTTCATAAAACATTCAAAGTTTTTACGTCTACTCTCAATATTCGCGTCTAACCTTTTTAATTGTTCGAGACCTAGAGCAGCATTGAGTTCAGTATTTCTGAAATTATATCCATCCGTGAGAAAAAGAAAACTTGGATCAATATTTGGATGATGTTGGATCGCTATTTTGTATAGATCTGGTGATAGAAGGCGAGCCATACCGTGACTCCGTTTGATTTTCATCAATTCGTAAAGTTCTTTGTTATCGGTTGAAATCATTCCACCCTCGATGGTCGTCATGTGATGACCATAATAAAAACTAAATGTACCACCTAACCCTGTACTCCCACGTTTCATACCATTTGGTGCTTTTACTCCATGGGACTCACAGATATCTTCAATAAAAATCGCATTGGGGTATTTTTTCTTAAGTTTTTCCACGGGTGAATTTAGTCCAAGTAGATGGGTAATAAACACAATCCGAATATCCTCTTCTGGTAAGGTATCTAAATTGAAGCTATACCTTTCTAAATCTACATCACAGAAAACGGGTTCGAGACCAACTTGGAATACCGGTGAAACATTCGTAACCCAGGTACATGCGGGGACCAGGACCTTGGATCCATTTGGGATGGCATATTTTTCTTTTATAGACGCCATGAGTAACAGGTTTGCGGTACTACCAGATGTAACATACAATGAGTGTTTACAACCAAGCCACTTACTCCATGCATCTTCAAATTCTTTCACCTTTGGTCCACATGTATACTTATCAGTTGAATTAATAAAATCGATAAGACATTTTTTATCACCGTCAGTGATGGCTGTATCCATGAGAGGCCACCACATCTTTATTAGATCCTCTTAAGTTCCTTTTAACTTTGTATAGAAGTCATCTTGTTTATCTTGCTTCTGGACACTCTTAACGTGCCATAATGCGTATTGAGGATTAGCTTGTAATTGCCCTATCTTATCAGATCCTACGAGGCGTTCATGGAGACCTAGACTCCAACTAATTTTTCCATTATTTTTAAAAAAACGACACTGATAATCCGGCCAGTTGATCCAACCCATTTCATTAGTGGAAAAATTCAATTTCTTACACCATTCTTCAGTGTATCCGGGTATGATGTTAATTCTGGGTAGAGCTAGAATGTCGCCATCAAATGTTTTTATATTCTCTATTACCGCTTCTCGTGGAATTTCATCTGCATCTAATACAAAAATATAGTCACCCGTACACTTTGTAATGTGATAATTTCTATGTTCTGAAAAGTTTCCACAGAATTCACGATCGTTCACGATGATCCTCTTCTCAAATTTTTTCAAAACATTACGAACCTCTTCTGTAACTTTACCTGAGTCTACAAGTACATTGATTTCATCTTCATCGTCTATGACTTTCACAAGAAAAGATAGAAGTGAGTTTAATTCGTTGTCTTCATTACAAACACAAATAGCATAAGATATTTTCATATAAAATATATAAAGGACAAAACTTTAAATAGAGTATATGAAGACGATCATAAGTCTCACGAGTATACCACCCCGTTTCAAAACCCTCCCTGCCATCGTATACGACCTCGAAAAAAACCAATCTGTAGATGAGATTTGGGTCAACATTCCATACACATACAACAGATTTCCGGATGTTGAAGTCGTGGTTCCAGACTTTTCGATGTGCTCCAAAGTCGTACTGAATAGGTGTACGGACTATGGACCGGGTACGATGTATATGGGTCCAGCACACGCTGAAAATTGTGATGCGGACCTTGTCATCGTGGTCAATGATGACACGAAATATCCACCCAACATGAGTAGTAAACTCGTTGACTTGTACAAAGAGGACCCATGTTGTTGGTGTCTATCTGGATTCAGGGTGGATGAATACGTTCGTGGTGATGGACGTGTACCGAGATATAATCGAGAATGTATCGATGTCACTGAGAGTTACGGTGGAGTTATTCTCGATATGAAATGGTTGAGAGAGATGAAGGATGTCTTTTCTGATTTTTACAAACTCACGTATAACGATGATATAATCATTAGTAATTTACTTTCCAAGATGCATATCCCCAAGAAAAGTATTTGTGACCAAACTATGAACATTGGTATGATTAAACAATATTCATATGGGATGGGGGAGGATGCTCTATTTCAAAATAACGGAGAAGGGAGTCATTTTGAAAACAACAAAAGAGTATTTAAACTATTAAGTGAAAAAAATCTAAGTCATTTTTAATATCGTGAAAAAAAATGTGACGGAAGACCATATATCAAATCACGAGTGTTTTCTCATGACCAACAATGAGGGTCGTATTCACAGTTATCTCAAATCCGGTGTCCGTAAGGTTTTTACAAAACGAAACATCTTCTGAACAGGTTTCCGTTAACATTACCCCATCTTTACCTTCAATCTCTATGAGAGGGTAGCTAAAGTATGGATATTTAAGTTTTTCAATCACACCTTTACGGCATGCGAAGAACCCCATACCGTTGTATGCAACAGATATGTATTTATCTTTGATCTCTTCATCAGACTTTATGAATTCAAATGAGCCATTTGTTTTGAAATATTCGGTGTCCCAGTCCTTTACACATGCATAGTGTTTAAGATCTTCCATTCTATAGAGACCAGAAACAACTGGATATTTATTGGTATCCTCAATGAGTTCGATGATTTGTTCAGGTGTAAACCTAATATCAGAATCAACCGTGACCCATACATCATAGTCTAATTTACCACCAAATGGTTTTTGATCGGCACCCCTAAGGACACTGAGACCTAACGTTTTCATTCTAGAATACGTGACATAACTAGAATATTCATTTGTAATCATTACGGTATAATTTTTAGACTTTAAAGTTTGTACAGTCTCGACGAGGTTCATCATAAACCAACCCGAAAATGTCCGACCAGGGAGAGCGATGACAACTTTCGTCATTTAACATTTAAGAATTTAATACTTTAAGTACTTCGTTCACTGCTGGGTGTCGAACGATGTCATCATTTCCCATTTCAATGTGTGTAATGTATTCTAGGTCTAAACATTGCATCTTATATATCAAATTTCTAAGACCGTTATCTTCCCCTAAATCACTCTGTTCTAAGTCACCTGTGACGATGAGCTTCGTACCTGTGCCTATACGCGTGAGAAGCATTTTCATTTGATTTGGTGTACTATTTTGCATTTCGTCTGCGATGATGAGGGTGTTGTTGAATGTTCGACCTCTCATGTACCCCAATGGTTCAATAGAAATACACCTATCCATTTGAGCATGGGTCATAGACTGTTCAAAAATATCGTACATTGGTCTGGTCCATGGTTGCATTTTCTGTTCCATATCACCTGGTAAATATCCCATATCTTCATCTGCTGCGACAATTGGGCGAGTGATTACAATTCTGGGACGCTGAAATGTAGCTACATGGTCTAGTGCAACCTGACATGCCAACATCGTTTTTCCAGAACCCGCTGGTCCAGTTCCCACGATTATAGGTTTATTGGACCTGAGTGCGAGTACATATTTACACTGACCAGCTGTTTTTGGGAAGTTCATCTATATTAATTAAAGATTATTTCCTTATATGAATTAAATGGAGTTCCACTTGATAAAATTAAATGTAAATGGAACGTATTTGAGTTTTCAGGATACTGATAAACACAGGTTTTTGGGTTTTAAAGACATTGCAAAAGCTAATGACTGTGTAGATTATGTATCATCATATAGATCAAAGTATGGTATTTGGCCAGTATTCGATAGGTCTAAAGGTGCGGTGAAGGTTGAGAGGATAATGAAAAAACGGATACGACCACCCGAAAGAGTAAAGTGTTATCTAGATATTGTCACGAATGATTTGAATACAATTGAGTGGCAAGCGTCTCGAACAAACACGTCTTACTTTTATATATTGGATTTTGAAGCAAAAACAAAGGAGACTTCAGAGTACATTAACATGTATGGTATGGAAATTGACCCTGACCCATTTGCGGGTACTTTTTTATATAGAGATCTATTGGAGTTTAAATTTAAGTGTGAGTGAACTTAAAAGTAAGCTGACTTGTATAAATAATGTGTGGCATCCTATCCCTCTTCGGTGAAGAAGTGGATGTTTCATCCCACCTCCTTTCTCACCGGGGTCCAGATGATTATCGTAGTACGACACTAGGTAAATGTCGCATGGACTTTTACCGACTCGCCATCAATGACCTTACCGACGCTGGTATGCAACCATTTAGGGATGGTAATGAGATGTTAATTTGTAACGGCGAGATTTACAATCATAAGGAGTTTCGTAAGGGAAATGAAATCAGTACGAGTGATTGTGAGGTACTTTTACCACTCATCAAAGATTACGGAATGATGAAGACACTTGAACTCATCAATGGTGATTTCGCCTTCATCTACACCAATGGTAAGCGTGTAATGGCTGCGCGTGACCGTGTGGGTGTTCGTCCCCTCTTCTATACGAGGTACGCACCCAATTCTATCGCGTTTGCGAGTGAAGTTAAGGCACTTCTCTTCCTACACTCCGAAATCAAAATCTTCCCCCCAGGTCATATCTACGATTCGTACATCGATAACTTTGTGTGCTACCATAATGGGTACTGGAGAGTGAACAAATACATCAAAACTGGATTTCATCGACAGCTTCGAGAATCTTTCGAGCATGCCGTACTTGAACGACTTGGAAATACTGATCGTGACACGGGGTTTCTCCTCTCGGGTGGTCTTGATAGTAGTCTCATCGCTTCAATCGCTTCTCGTAAGCTTGGTAAAATCAAGACATTCTCCATAGGTCTCGTGGGGAGTCCGGATCTACTCGCTGCTCGTATAGTGGCAAAGTACTTGGATACTGACCACACCGAGGTGATTTTCACACCTGAGGAGGGTATTGCCCATCTGAATGATGTGATCTATACATTGGAATCGTACGACACGACGACGGTGAGAGCAAGTACACCAATGTGGCTTCTGTGTAAGTACATCAAGAAGCATACCCAATGTCGCTACATCTTTTCTGGTGAGGGGAGTGATGAACTTTTGGGGGGTTACCTCTATTTCCGTAACGCACCAAATGTTGATGAATTTGCGTGTGAAAACATGCGACGTCTGAGACTGATTCACCAGTTTGATGGGTTGCGAGCGGATAGGTGTGCGGGTGCACATGGGTTAGACTTAATTGTCCCATTTCTTGATAAGAATTTCATCGACTTCTGTATGACTATTAACCAGAATGAAAAGATGGGTGGTATCGAGAAGAAGATTCTTAGGCAGGCATTTGAGGGGTACCTCCCTAAGGATATTTTATGGAGACAGAAGGATGGTATGAGTGACGCTGTGGGGACGAATTGGGTTGATGAGATTAAACAGTATGCGGAGAATGAGGTTGATGATGCGATGTTTCAGAGTACACGTGTGAAATCGCGTGGTCATAACACACCTTTGACCAAAGAGGAGGCACTTTATAGAAGTATATTTTGGAGAATGTATGGGAAAGATAACGATCATCTCATCTCTGAAATCTGGAGACCTAAATGGACCACAATCACCGATCCGAGTGCGCGTCTACTTATAGAAAAGAAACCAATGTAATATAAATATGGCTGAGTTCGTGAAAAACTTTGATTGTAAAAATGAGAAGCATGTTATGTGGCTCAAGGAAGTTGGTTGGGGTATGGCAAAGATTACAGCTGGTGAGAAGTATGATATCTCCAAAACTGTTAATGCTAACCCTCTCTCAGGAAACCCCAAGATGAGTAATCCGATCGATTGGGCGTATATTCACTTTCAACTGGCTATGAAATATACAAACGCTGTTCTAAATTGTGATGCGTTCGTCCCCAGTTCCAAGTAGTTCAGTATATTCATTTAACGTAAAATCTTGGGGTTCTGCATTTTCATCCATGCGTATGAGTAATATCTTACCCTTTACCTCTTCCCCATTAAACGGGAATGGTAAAGTGTTTTCATTCTCTATCAGACCATGTTCGGGTTTCATGATGACTACATCTATATCAGGCCACTGTCCAATAAATGTACCCCTACCTGATAATAATTTGAAAATTTCGTTTTTTGAAGGCTCGATGTCTAACTCTATTTCTTCGAGTTGATTTTCAATCTCATGAATGAGAATAGCTCTAGTCATCTTAATCACAACTCATAAAAAAATATTTACGAAATATATATAATAACAATGGATCGCATCACTATGATTATCTTAGCGGTTGCGTTAGTGGCTTTGATCTACTTCGCCATCGGAACTACCGGTAAAGAACGGGATCCAAGGTTTGTTTTCAGTGAAAAATATCGCCCTGAACAATCTGCGTACAAGTACGGGCTCGTTGATACGAACCCCGCTCGCCGCGTCGGTGCCTTTTTCGATACCTGCTCACCCGAAAATATGGGAGATTGTAAGCGTAATGATCCCTACAAAGGTTTACCCAAGCCCTAAGTCATGAATATTTTTCATGTATAATTGTATAATGGAAAACCCAACCCGCCAATTCGTCATCAAGAGATTTTCTGAAATACTGGAACTACCTGTTGATGACGTGATATGTATAAATCTTGAAAAAAATATTTTGAATCATTCGATCACTCATTGTCGTGATGCGGCATGGGAAAACCACAAGTTTACGAATATTTATAAGCACAAGTTTTTACAGCTTCAGTATAATATTCGAAAATCACCCGAACTAAAAAAGAGTATTCTGGATAAAAAAATAAAAACAAACGAGGTGATTGAATTGAAACCCGAAAAATTATGGTTTGATGGACCATACGCGAAGACTATTCAAGAAAGAATTCATAAAGATATGAGGAAGGAATACATCGCGAAGGAGATTAAGAATCAAGATGGGTTTTTCAAGTGTGGACGCTGTAAGTCTTTGAAGACAACATACTACCAGATGCAGACGAGGTCAGCAGATGAACCCATGACGGTATTCGTCAGTTGCCTCAACTGTAACCGAAACTGGAAGTGTTGAGTCTGTGTTTTGAATCTGTTAGATCTGTGTTTAAATCACCGACCGATAAAACAAACGTATACGGTAACTGTTTTTTCATCAGTGTTTTCGTTCTAGCGCTCGTAAATCCTAGGTAGTCATATGTAATTTTATACTTACGTAGTTGTTTTCGTGTCCAATCTATAACCATATCCATCCCGGGTCTCGCAGTGATGATCACTATTTTGTACCCAAAATTCCTGGCTATGTTTAGGAGTTCGATCATGGGTGTATTTGCGACTCCATTCTCAAAGATGAGCGTATCATCTATATCGAACATCACAGCATCATCGGGGCGTACTGGACGTCCCGATATATACTCAATACCTCTACTTTTTAGAGTATTCATTAATATTATTAAAGATTTAAATTTCATTTTCATCATATATGATCATTGACGTTGAATGCGAAGATGGTACAACACAGATTGCGCGTACCATTGTGGAAAGTGAAGACCATTATATCGTACATTTCCTTGAAAGAACATTAGACAGTTTGTACCACTTTTCGACCGAAGAAGAAGAAGTGACGAAAGAGTCGGTCTCTGGATTCTATGATGTCGAAGAATTGGAAGATACTACTCTTTATGCAAAGTTTCAAGATGGATACGTACTTCTCGATGATACTCAGGATGAAGATTATGAATGCACCGATGAGGAAGAGAGTGAAGATGAATCACTCGTGGATGAAAATGAAGAAGAAGAAGCCTAAGTTAAAAATATTCACCGTATAAAACAAATGGAGTATAAGGAAACAAAAAAACGCGTAACCAAGAACGATAAGAAAAACAAAAGAGAAGTATTCTCTCAAAAACACGTGAGAAACATACTTAAACAAAAGGAGCACTCGTTGAGTAAGAGAAACGATGTCACCATACACCCCCCCGAATGTTCACTACTCACAAATGGACGTCTCAATGTACGACGAAGATAGAATTTTCGCATTCATCGGTAAGACGGGAAAGAAGTTTTATTGGCTCACACACATACTAGGTCTCGATTACTTATGGTACGATAAGGAGCGTAAAGTATTTGAGATTTGGGGACCCCTTTTCACCCATATAAATAATCAATCTGAACATGTTATTCGATGTGAGTTGGAATATTTTATGAAACCTAAGTTAGAAAAGACAACCTCCCAAAATCAAGATGTTTTACAAACAACCATCCAGACCTGTTAGAATCAAAACAGAGGTTCCCTCGGGTTTGCGATGTCAGAGTGGTACGTTATACGATATAATGAATCCAGGTGAATATGACCATTTTACATTCGTAAAAGGTCCAGTGTATATGGAAGAAATATACTTGCGATTATTGAAAAAAAATAACGATATTCTCGGTATTCCTTTCATTGATCCCATGTTACCTAAATCTCCTCCATTTGTTCCACCGGCAGTATCTCAAGAACCCGAATTGGATGTCCCGGATCGCGTCTATTTAAAACTTCGTGTTTTAAAAAATGGTATAGTCCGTGTGAAATTGTGTGCTGCTATGTGGGATTTATGTGAGACATATTATCAAAATGTTCGTAAGCCACCATTTAAAACTGTCTTACAAGCATGTAAGTCTCATGGATTTAGTACAAAATTTATCGAGCGATTAAAAAAAAACAACGAAAAACAACTTACATACGCTAAAAAGCTACCTGATATTTTCCAAAAAATATTTGATAAGGAACCCGTAAAAAAAGTAAAGAAGGAAAAGAAGAAGGAACCTGTAGTAGATGTATCGGAAGAAGTTGTAGATGTATCGGAAGAACCTGAGGAAGATGTTGTTGAGGAAGAAGAAGTTCCGGCAGATGAAGGTGAACTCGATGTGGAACCTGATGAGGAGGAAGCTGTAGAGGAGGAGGAATATGTATCCGATGGAGATGATTAGCACACCTAAGTAAATCACAAAAATGTAATAAATCATCTAAATATGTTTATCACCAACGTTGTCCTCGCCAACCAAATCCTCGATCGTGGCTTCTTCTATACCCTGAAGGAAGCGACGCGTCACGCTAACGAACAAACTAAGGAGAAGATCTGGAAGCTCCCCAACAACTCTGTCTTCTTCGGTGACATCGAAGTTCGTGTCTACAACACCGACGACTACAAGAATGAACATTTTCTTTCTTTCGTTGATTCCTGTTGAAATAGCAGAGATGTCATGTGATCAACATGTCGTCAAGATCCAATTGGAAATTTGCCAAATGCTTTACACTGCTTGGTTCTTTTCTAATGAGGAAAATTATGTCCAAGAGAATGCACCATATACAAAGGATGGAAAGAGGCGGGGATACCGTGCCGCACACCCAAAACATCCAATGACTATGTGGATCGGGTCAAGCCTGAAAAATTATATCTATGCGTGTGATATTGGGATCGCATTGACCCTCGAGTACACTTGTAGATATGGTAAGGTGCATTCATGTGCGGAACACTTGATATGGTTACGGAATCATCATCCATCACACTTTGAGGAGCGCAAGAGTGAGACTGCATACTACTCTAAGGAAGGAATCCCTGAGTGTATGCCCGACGAGTATAGGTGTCCGAGTGTAGTGGATGCTTATCAAATGTATTATATGGTGGAGAAGATGGGATTTGCTCGATATAAAATCCCTGTGGATAGTAAATGATTGTAGCAACAACTTTTTTCAATCACCCACATATCAAAGGTGTTATTGAACTAGAAGAGAATGGTACCAAAGTTGTAATCAAAGGAACCCTAAAGTCAAACAAATACAAAAATAGTACGCACGGTATTCATATCCACGAA
>TARA_R110000868_G_scaffold90113_1_pt1 | contig 28067 bp, 21 predicted proteins | sample TARA_R110000868 | Tara Oceans TARA_R110000868 (sample SAMEA4397489) | marine metagenome | biome: Polar Biome; feature: [SRF] surface water layer (ENVO:00010504); material: water (ENVO:00002006), including particulate matter (ENVO:01000060) such as... | depth 5 m | reverse complement strand
TGTTTCCGGGCGTCTCGACCGCCCCACCGTGCACTTTGAAGCGCCACCCCGCGCCGGGCTTGAACAGCAACTGGCCGATTTTCTGGATTGGTTCGAGCGCAGCCGCAGCGACGCCAGCCTCGACCCCTTGCTACGCGCCGGCATCGCCCATTTCTGGTTCGTAACCCTGCATCCCTTCGATGACGGTAACGGCAGGCTTACCCGCGCCATAACCGACCTGGCATTGGCTCAGGGAGAGCATCAAACCATCCGTTTTTACGCCATGTCTGCCAGCATCCTCGACGACCGCGCCGGTTATTACCGCATTCTGGAAGCCAGCCAGAAAGGCCCGCTGGATATCACCGCCTGGCTGCAATGGTTTCTCGCCACGCTACTCAACAGCCTGGAACAGGCGCTTGCCCGCATCGATCGCGTGCTGACCAAAGCGCGCTTCTGGCAAACGCATCGCAGCCAAACCTTTAGCGCTGAGCAGACCAAAGTGCTGAACCGCCTGCTCGATGGAGGCGAACGCGGTTTTGAGGCAGGTATTAGTGCTGCTCAATACCAAGCCGTAGCCAAGGTATCCAAAGCAACAGCCACACGCCACCTGATCGACCTCGTAGCGAAAGGCTGCATCGTTCGGCTGCCTGGCGGTGGGCGCAGTACTCGCTATCAGGTAAACAGCGCAGGCAATGTTCCAACCTAAAGTGCTCGACGACGCAGCCTCCTGGCTAATGGCTGCAATATTATCGTGCTATCAAACTAAATTTAGGTACTATCCAGTTAAACCGGGTTCGTTAAATCAGGCCACGCATTTCAGGCCAGTTGACTCAGAATAACCGAAGGATAGGAAATGGATTTCTCTCCCATCATCGCGCCGCTATGGGGCATGCTCGGCTGGTTTATCCCAGCGGTGCTGCTCATCAGCCTGCTCAAGTCGCCTTGGTTCAAGGGCTATATCGGTGAACTGTTGGTGCGGCTATTCGCGCATTTGCAGTTGGATAAGCAGGTCTACCGCCGCCTGCATAACGTCACCCTGAATACCCCAGACGGCACCACGCAGATCGACCACGTTTTTCTCTCGCCCTACGGCATCTTTGTGTTGGAAACGAAGAACATGAGCGGCTGGATTTTTGGTAGCGAAAAACAGGCCCAGTGGACGCAGAAGCTTTACAAGCGCACCTTCAAATTCCAGAACCCACTGCGGCAAAACTACAAACACCTCAAAGCGATGGAAGCCACGCTGGGCCTTAACCCCCAGCACCTGCACTCGGTGATCACCTTTGTTGGTGGTAGCACTTTCAAAACCGAGCTGCCCGCCAACGTGACCCAGGGCATCGGCTTTATTCGCTATATCAAGTCATTCCAGCAACGCGTATTCAGCGAAGCGGAAGTCGACACCATGCTCAAAGCCCTGCAAACCGGCCGCCGCGCACCCAGCCTTGCCACACACCGCGAGCATGTGCAGAACCTCAAGCGGCGTAGCGATCCGACAGCCGAGCGGCAATGTCCGAAATGTGGCAGTGCGCTATTGATCCGGACTGCGAAGTCAGGGGAGAAGGCTGGGCAGCAGTTTTGGGGGTGTTCGGGGTTTCCTAAGTGCAGAACTATGCGGTCTCTCTGGGAGGAATAGCAGTGGAAGGATCAAGTAGTGCTCGAAAAGGTAATGAATCTGTTGCTTTCTTCCCAAATATCGAGTTTTCCCTCGATAGGAGGTGTGAGAAAGGTCGGCATAAATGGGCGTTTCAAACTGCTTGGAATTTATATGGTAAGGGGAGTCAGGGTGCTGCCAGTACAGTATTAGGAAGTAAGGTTGTACTTAACCCCACCCCGTTGTCTAAGTGGCGGCTCCTTAAAGAAAATCTTTCCTTTTGTAGAATTTATTTGATTGGAAATATAGTGAGCTAATGGAGAGTGATATGGAAAATACCGCTTCCTCAGATATTTTAAATATGTGCCGTAAGCTTGCTCTTAGTGACGCGAATGAAGCAGCTACGCGCCTAAGAGTAATAGACCGTGTTTTGCGAGAGGTTCTTGGGTGGTTAGATGAAGATATCTATCCGGAGGAGCATGTTACTGAAGATGCCGCTACAACTTACTCAGATTATATACTTCGCACGGCAAATACCGCCATAGTTGTAGAGGCGAAAAAAATAGGAGCGGCATTTTCTGTAGAGCCAGGAAAGCGAAGAGAAAAGCTCTCAAATCGCTTTCTGCAAAGCGAACTTGGAGAGGCGATCATTCAAGCTAGAGATTACGCGCGTAAATTTGGTATAGATTACGCTGTGGCTACCAATGGTGCGGTTTGGGCGGTGTTTGCAGCGCAGAGACACGATCAGGTTAAATTTAATGACTCTACAGTCCAGGTTTTTTGGTCGCTAGAAGATGCGTTAAGCGAAAGTTATCAAGAGTTTCATGATCTGCTTAGTCGAGGCGCGGTTATTTCGGGTAGTCTAGAATCGGTATTGCTAGGGCGTGTTGAGAATCAAATAGAAAATAGAAAGTTAGGGAATTTTTTCTCAACTAATGCGCGTGGGACTCGTAATAATCCGATTTTTCCCTTGATAGAAAGTGAAGTAAATTTGGCGTTTTCTGATTCAATTTCGCTTCTAGAAAGTGATTCTTTTGAGCGGTGTTATGTTGCCACCCCCGAAACTTTAAAATTTGATCATAAGATAAGAATGAATGTGGCAAAAAGGGATGCTGTCGTCGGTGGTGGTATGTTGAGAGCGATGAAAGAAGCTGATTCCAAGCTTATTGAAGGGAAGTTTCGTGATCGAGCGTTGAATGTTCGGTCAGCAGCTCTTGGCGGTAAGCCTCTCGCTATTTTAATTCTGGGTACGGTAGGAGCAGGAAAAACGACTTTTCTGGGCTATATGAGGAAAGTCAAAATAAAAGATTTGTTTGTTGAGAAAGGGGTGAGTAGTTGTCCGCATTGGCTGCACTTGGATTTTTTGAACTGCCCGAGCAATATTTCGGCTAGCAATTTCATATATAAATCTTTATTGGAATATATAAATGCTAATGTTTTTCTAAAAACCAAAGAATGTGTTCGTGCAGCCTACAAAGACGAAATAGATGCTTTGAAGTCCGGACCCCTTTCTTTCGCGTCGCCAGAGAAAGTTGACGACCTGGTGTCTGAGACTTTGATGTCTGACTATAGGGCTTTGACTCCATATGTAGATAAAATTATAAGTTATGCAACTACAATGGCTCCTTTCTTTTTGGTTATCGACAACATTGACCAAATAGAAGAGGATGAGTCGCAATCTAAGCTTTTTACAGAATCTTTGGCAATTGCAAGGCGCCTTTCGCTGAATTTAATACTATGCCTTCGTCAGTCTACTTTTGCTAGGCACCGAAATTCGCCAGCAATAGACGCTTTTGACTTTGAAACAATTCAGATAGATCCGCCTAGAATCAGTACTGTCATTTCTAAGCGATTTGCTCTTGTGAAATATATGGCGTCTGGAAAGAGAGGAGAGTTTGTTGCTGAGAATGGAGCGAAAGTGAAGGTGGATGACGCATCTCAGATAGTAGACTTGCTACAAGGCTCGGTCTTGGGGACTGAGATTGGCAATAGAATTGAAGTGCTGGCCACAGAGGATATTCGACTTGCGCTAAGGATGACGCGAGAGTTTTTAGAAAGAGGGTACACAAATCCTGGGCGAGCGCTCGAGCTTTACCAAAGAACAGGGAGGTATTTGCTCCCTAAGCATGAAGCATTCAGGGCGATAATGCTCGGCACAAGCCCTGTTTACAACGAGGACTCTTCCACCATTGCAAACCCATTTGATTCACGCCTGTCTGTAAGTCAAATGCAACTTGTTAGACTGTACTTGCTCGCTGCGATAGTGGCCTGCGCTAGTGAGAATAACTTTCGTCGAATTGATGGCTCTGTTATATCGGAATGTATGAGAAAAATAGGGGTTGGCGATGGGTTTACACAGCAAGTCTTGGTGGATCTGTGTAAGCGGAGATTTATTTTTACTGCAAGCCACGGAGACCCGTCTATCGCGTCTAGTTACGTCCCTTCTAGGCTCGGAGGCTATATTGTTAAAGAGCTTATATCGAATTTTACTTTCATAGAGAATGTGATGTTTGATACATACATAGCCGATCCAAAGGTTTGGCAGGAGCTTAGGCATTTAAGCTCTGAGATTGATTCCGAGCGTAGCGTGGTGCGACGAGTTAGAATTAGAGTGCAAAGAGGACGAGTATTTTACAATTATATGCATCTTTTGCTTTCGCCCCTAGTTGAAGAAAGCAGGAAGCGCGGATTGCCAACGCATTGGTGTCATGACGTAATGCAAGAGCGAAAAAATGATTTCCGCAAAGAGTTGAAGCGTGTCTTGAGTTCAGCCAAGAGGAACTATGATCCGTCTAATAGTAAATACATGCAATCTCGTGATGATTTAGTCGAGGACGATGACTTTGGTGAGTCGACCTCCTCTGATACATGATATAGGAGCAGACGGCTTCAGATGAACGTTTATACTCAGGGCAGTAAAACCAACTCTTCCAACAGAAAGCAAGGGCAGATGAATTGATTTTGATTCAACCCCAATTGCTTCTTTAGAGGCGCTCTATCTGGGTTATCCTGCATTCCTTTGCTCCAGATACGAAAAAACCGGCTTTCGCCGGCTTTTTTCCCCTCCAACTAGATGGTCAAACCACGCCGGTCATGAGGGTTAGTTTTCGTGAGCAGTGTTATCTAATAAAAGTTTTGGCGCAAGACGGTTTGTAATTCGAGCTGTCAGTCGCTTGAGTACAGAGTGGCACGCTCAAGCTTTGCGCGGCGGAGCAGGTCAATCCTCCCACCGCTCATCCCGCCGGGTAATACACGCAGCCAACAAATCCTCCAACGACGCCTGCAATTCCTGCATAAACACATTGCTGTCCTCACCCGGTGTCAGCGCTTCACCAATCACCACATCACAGTTAAACGGCACCAGCATGGATTCGCCCTTGGGCAGAGCGCGGCCAAGGCCGTGCATGGCGATGGGGGTGACGGTGGTGCCGGGGTGGCTGCGGGCTAGGTGGTAAATACCTTTGCGCAGCGGTTGCAGTTGTTCGGCTTCGCCGCGGCTGCCTTCGGGGAAGAGCAGGAGTATTTCGTCGTTGGCGAGTGCCTGTTGGCAGAGGTCAAACACCTTTTCCTTGTCGACCTGGCTTTGCCGGTCGAGCGGGATAATGCCGATGACGTTGAGCGATAGCCAAGCGGTAAAGCGGTTGCGCAGAAAGTAATCGGCGGCGGCGACCGGGCGCACGCGGTGCAGTTGGCTGAGTGGGTAGAGCGCCATCAGCACCAGAGTGTCGAGGTGGCTGTTGTGGTTGGCAGCCAGGATCGCCGGGCCGCGTGCGGGCAGGCGCTGCACGGAGTAGATGTTGAGCCCCAGCAGCAGATACACCACGGGTTTGACCACCAGCATGAAGAACAGACGCTTGGGAAGACGCTTAAAGAATGACATGGCGGCCTCAGTAGCTGGTGTAAACAAGGAAGTGGAAGAACAGCGGCGCGGTGTACATCAGGCTGTCGATACGGTCGAGAATACCGCCGTGGCCGGGAATCAGCTGGCTGGTGTCCTTGATGCGCAGGTCACGCTTGACCGCAGAGATGGTCAGATCGCCGATAAAGCCCGCGATGCCGATCAGCAGGCCGGCGGCCAGCCCCTGCCAGAAACTCAGTGGCGTGAGCCAGGGTGCGAGTATGCCGCCCAGCAGCGTGGTGGTGGCTACGCCGCCAAGAAAACCAGCCCAGGTTTTGTTGGGGCTGATGGTGGGCACTATCTTGCGCTCGCCAAACTTCTTGCCCCAGATGTACTGCGCTACATCGTTGAACTGGGTGAGGAAGACCAGATACAGCACCAGACCGACGCCGCCACCGGAGGCGTTTTGATCCGCCGGCAACATCAGCAGGTAGGCTACGTGACTGATGGCAAATACCGTGGTCATGATCGCCCATTGATAGGAGCCAACCGCGCGGATAAAGCCCTTGGTTTCGCCCAGCATCAGCAGGCCGAAGGGGATCAGCAGGAACAGGTACACCGGAATAAACACGATGAACATGCCGTACCAATCGGTGGCAATCCAGTAATACTGCAGCGGCACCATCAGGTAGAGCGCGAGGATCAGGCGGCGGTCGGTGATGCGTACGGGCAGGATCGAGAATATTTCCCGCAGCGCGATAAAGCTGAGTAAGGCGAAGAAGATCAGCGAGGCGACCTGGCCAATCATCAGTGCGGTAAAAACCACCGCGACCATGACCCACCAGGAGTTAATGCGTTGTTTGAGTTCCAGATGCGCTTCCGGGCTGAGCCGTGAGCGCAGGCGCCACTGGGTGATAGAGGCCACCACCAGCATGGCCAGCACTACCAGCATGGCCCCAAGTGCATTGGGGGTGAGGTCGAGCATAAAGGCCAGGCCGATATCCATCTTAGTTGGCTCCACGTTGTTGCAGGCGCAGATAGGCGCCAATCAGGCGGCGCATCGCGGTCATCGCGCTACCTACCACCAGCAGGATCAAGCTAATCCAGAGCACCATGCCGTAATGGCCCCAGAAGATTTCCAATGCGGAAATCACCGCAGCCACGGTGATCAGCGCCATGCGTTGCTGCTTGGCCATCGGGCCGCGAAAATCTGCGGGCAGGCCAAGCGATACGCCCAGCACGCGAATATAGGCGGTCATAACCGCCAGTAGGGCGCCGAGCCAGGCAAGCCACATGGCGCTCGGGTAATCCGGCAGCGCAAAGCCGCAGGCGATGATCAGCAACGGATCGGCTATGCGGTCAGGCACATCGTTGAACAGCTCGCCGGCCAGCGTTTGCTTGCCACCTTCCATCGCGACCATGCCATCGAACAGGTTGCACAGCAGGCGCAATTGAATCAGCAGCGCGGCGGCCAGAAACCAAAGTGAGCGCTCGCCAGCTAACGTCTGTCCGGCCATCACCAGCGCTGCGCCGCCGCCCAGGGCAAAGACCACGCTGAGCACTGAGATCTGATTGGGCGTTACGCTGCGGCGGCTAAGCCAGGCGGCGAAGCGTCGCATCATTTGCTGATCGCGAATCTTCAAGGGGCGGCGGTTGCTGAGGTCGGTCATGGTTTACTGCTCCGAAGAACTGGCGCTGGCATCACGCGCCAGCGAAAAAGTGAGATACAGGCAATAGGCAAAGGCCAATGCGCTGGGCGGCAATATGGTGGCCCAAAGCGCGGGCGTGGCATTGGCAGTATGCGCTAGCCAGAGGGCGCTGAAGCTGACCGATACGATCAGCAACGGCGGCAGGATGACACGCAATAGAAGGCCGGGTAGGCGTGTGAATAGGGCATTGGCGCAAACAGCCATAACCAAGGTAATGAGGGCGCTGGCGGTGCCTTGTAACAGACCGGCGATCAAGGCTTCACGATGGCCCGCAGACCAGTTGGCTAGCAGCGCCCAACCACCCCAAAGTAGAAACGCCATTGCAGCGGCAGCCAGGCGGCCAGGTGCGACGGCACTCATCGCGTCTGTCCTGTTGCACAAGGCGTTGTGTGAGTCTTCAAGGGTGCTGAGAAGGTAAGCAGCAGGGAGAATAAAAAACGTTGTTCTGGCAAAAGAAGCATGCCTTGAAATCCTGTTCGATCGGCAATCAAGAGGAGCAGCTTAACGCATATGCTGAGCAGCGCACGAGTGCGCGCTGTTCAGGCTGTGACGGTCATCATGCGGTATAGAGCAATGCGGCGCGGGTTTTAACTCAGTTGAGCGTTTCGACCTGCACGTCGCCGCAGTCGCTGGCGACCCATGTGCTGGTTTCGCGGTGTTCTACTTTCACTGGGCCGTTGAGCTCTTCGCTCAGACCACCGGTGAGCTGCTCGGAAACCTGATAGGTGCCGTCACCCCGAAAGTTTGAGCGCATTTCGCGACTGCTAACCATCTGCATGTCGCCTTGCATGGTGCCGGTAAAACCCTCGGTGTTTGCGCATTCGCCGCTGAACTCCAGGCGGTCGTCAGCATTTTGCGCCACTTTAAGCTTACAGCCGGGTATCTGCTGCTGGGCGTCTGCTAATAAGGTGTCTGGATCGGTCATTTGCTGCGCCAGCTCGCTGGTAATACAGCGTTTGTGGCCTGCGGCTTCGGCATCCCCCATCATTTGTTCGACCATGGCGCGCTGTTCGGCAGGCATATTGGCGAGCATGGCCTCACGTGCTTCGCGCATTTTTTTCTGCATGTCTACGCCATTGATCAGAGTGGTGCTGTCACTGTTCCAAAGGCCGGGTTCGGGAGCGGGTTCGATGTTGGCAGCGTAGAGCGGGGCGGTTGCGGTCAGTAACAGGCAGGCGATCAGGTGATGTGGGGTGAATTTCATGTGCACTCCTTGCTTGGTCAGGTCGATTAAATGAAGTCGTATCTAACTATAGAAGCGAGGGGCGGAAACGCCATCCCGGTGTTGTGCTGTGGGCGGCAAAACCTGTGCAAAGTTGACCAAGCACTGCTTGGTCAACTTTGACGCGCCAGTAAACAAGGCTGAATTCGAGCGACTGTCGCCGGACTTCAGCTCACCACCCGATAACAAGGCACATAGTCAGCGCCGCCCGGTAGCTTCATCCGGTGCTGGCTCACAAACGCTTGGAGCAGACGATCTAGCGGCTGCATCACCTCGGCATCGCCATGAATTTCGTAAGGCCCGTACTGCTCGATACGGCGGATACCCTGATCCTTGACGTTGCCGGCGACGATGCCGGAAAAGGCGCGGCGCAGGTTGGCAGCTAGTTCGTGCGGAGGGAGGTCGCGGCTTAGTTGCAAGCTGGCCATGTTTTCATGGGTGGGATCGAAGGGACGTTGAAAACTTTCTTCGATGCGCAGCAGCCAGTTGAAGTGAAACGCGTCATGACGCTCGCGGCGGAATTGTTCTACTTCCTGCAGGCCGCGGGTCATCTGCCGTGCAACTTCAGACGGATCATCAATGATGATCTCGTAATGCTGCTGTGCGGCTTCACCTAGAGTGGCGCCAACGAATGCGTTTAACTGCTGCAAGTAAGCTTCGGCGCTTTTGGGGCCGGTGAGAATGACTGGGAAGGGCAACCCTTTGTTAGCCGGATGCATCAGAATACCGAGCAGGTAAAGAAACTCTTCGGCGGTACCGGCGCCGCCGGGGAAGATGATGATGCCGTGGCCCACGCGTACGAATGCTTCTAGACGCTTCTCGATATCCGGCAGAATAACCAGCTCGTTAACGATGGGGTTGGGCGCCTCGGCGGCAATGATGCCCGGTTCGGTGAGGCCCAGATAACGACCTTCCAGAATCCGCTGTTTGGCATGGGCGATGGTAGCGCCCTTCATCGGGCCTTTCATTACGCCCGGCCCGCATCCGGTGCAGATATCCAGACTGCGCAGGCCCAGTTCGTGGCCGACCTTTTTGGTGTACTTGTATTCTTCTGTGCTGATCGAGTGGCCGCCCCAACACACCACCATCTTCGGCTCTACCGCAGGGCGCAGCGTGCGCGCGTTACGCAATAGGTGAAACACGTAATCGGTGATGCCCTCAGAGCTGCTTAGATCGATGCGCTGGCTATCGATCTCGCTCTCGGTATACACAATGTCGCGCAGCGCGCTGAAGAGCATTTCACGGGTGCTGGCAATCATCTGGCCATCAACGAAGGCATCCGCTGGTGCGTTCAAAAGCTCCAGCCGCACGCCCCGGTCTTGCTGATGAATATGCACTTCAAAGTCATGGTAGGCCTCAAGAATCGTCTTGGCGTTATCGACATGAGCGCCGGTATTGAGGATGGCCAATGCACACTGGCGAAATAGGGTGTAGGTGCTGCCGGAGCCGGCTGCACTGAGTTGTTGTACTTCACGTTGCGAGAGCGTTTCCAGGCTGCCCTTAGGGCTGACGGACGCGTTGATAACCTTCTTTGCTGGCATGCGGTTTTCCTGAAGCGGGGTACAACCGAAATGGATATTCATCTGTTGTCTGTATTCTCCTCGGGATGCGCGGTGTAACGCAAACACTGCGCGCTTGTATGGTCCTCTACGGAAAATTTGTTGATCTTCGAACTCGTCCGCCGCAAGAAATAAATAGGAATAATTTATTTTTAAGGTAGGCATTGCGTTACCGTGACTGTCTCATTTTGGTCAAAAAAAGGCCTCGGTACTGATTGAGTGCCTATAGTTAAGAAACAATCAAAATAGCGGGCTGATAACCGCTAAAGGATGATTTATGTCCAACCGTGATATGTCCCGGCGCTCATTTCTGCAGGGTAGTGTGGTGGCTGGTGTGACCGTGACGCTTATACCGCTCAGTAATCAGGCCTTCGCCGCCTTGAAGGAAGAGAGCGTAACCATGCCTTCCGAGCAGTGGCTTGGCACTAATGGTAAAGCTCGATCGCGTAATGACGCCTTGTCCAAGGTGTGTGGCGGCAAAGTGTTTGCGCGTGATATCCGTGCCAAGGATATGCCGGGCTGGCCCGAGCAGCAGGGGCACGCCATGCTGCTGAAAATAACCAAGGCTGATCATATCTACGCGGGCATGGACCTGAGTTGGCTCGGTGCCGAGCTGCAGCCGGATCGGATCGTGACGGCCGAAGACCTGGCTAACGACGGTATCGCTTTCCCGCAAGACCATGGCCCTGATCCGTTGTTGCCGGTGGGCCAAGTACCGATGTTTATCGGTCATCCGGTGGCCATTTTGATCTGGAATGACTTTGAGCGCTTTCGTCAGGCCAAAGCCAAACTCAAGTTCAATGACAAAGCCATTCGTTATGGCGCTAAGGCTGAGCTTTATCAAACCGACCCCTACGGCAGCTTTCGCTATGTGCGGGTAGGCGGTGCCACTTCTGCCGATGAAGACGAGTTTGCCAGTCTTAAGGATTCGATACTTTTCCCGATGTTGCGCAACCGTCGCCCAGTGTGGGATTCCCAACCCGATCTGCACGGCGATCTGACCGAGAGAGGGCTGTATTACGCTGGTCGCATCAAGCAACAGATAGATGCTCCGCCAGACAATTGGCTGGTATTTGATGAGCGCTATAAAACGCCATCGATCGAGCCCGCCGCCCTGGAGCCGGACAACGGCAATGGTTGGTACGACACGGTAAGCAAAACACTGCATTTTGTGGTGGCAACCCAGTGCCCGCTGGAAGCGGCAACTGAAACTGCAAAGATGATCGCGCCGTCGCGGTTTGCCCTGAATAACCTGAAAATACATCCGGGTTATACCGTTGGCTACGGCTCCAAAGACCACAATATATTCGTTTACTACGCGGCCCTCGCGGCACTGTACGGTGCCGGTGTGCCAGTGCGTCTGGCCAACGATCGTTATGAGCAGTTTCAGAGTGGTATCAAGCGGCACCCGTTCGACATTCGCTATCAGCTGGCAGTCGATAAGACTGATTACAGCTTCAAGATTTTTCGCGCCGAGATGAGCGTCGACGGTGGCGGACGAGCCAACTATAGCTCCTCGGTGGCGGCGGTTGGCGCTACCGCAGCGCAGTCAATCTACTATATGCCTCAGAATGATTTGCAGGTGACGGCCTACCACTCACGCGGCGTGGAAGCCGGGTCAATGCGTGGCTACGGTACGCTGCAAAGCATGGCGTCCACCGAAATGATGGTCGATGAAATTGCCGATCGGCTGGGCATTGACGCAATCGTGCTACGCAAGAAAAACGCCATGGTTTCAGGTACAAAAAACACTCAAGGCGCGATACCTGCTGGCGCGTTACGGCTGCACGAAATTCTGGATAAAGCCGCCGTCCATGAGGTTTGGAAGAACCGCCATGCACTCAAGCAACAGCGCGAGGCGCAGGATCCGGACCATTGGCACGGCGTGGGCTTCGCCATCTGCCAAAAGGACTTTGGTACCGGCTCTGAAGCGCCGATGGCCAGTGTTGAATTCACTGCCGATGGGCACATTAGCCTGCGTCATATCGGTATAGAAATCGGTACGGGTATGTCGACTTCGCAAGCGCTTGTCGTCGCTGACTTTCTGGGTAGCCCGGCAAGCGAAGTGACCACCGGCGAAACCCAGTGGGATGAGCTACAGCTGACCACCGGCGGCAATCCTTACACCATGAGCCAGGCTGAGCAGAATAACTTCCTGCTTGATCCGCGCTGGGTGGGCAAGCTGGCATCGGCATCGTCGGCCAGTAACTCCGCCTACTATTTCAGTCATGCCACCCGTGAAGCCGCGCGCGTACTGTTCAACCACGGTTTGTGGCCAGCGGCCCTGCATATCTGGAGTCAAGGCCCGTACGGAGGGCAAGCCAACCCCTACGTCGTACGCCGGGAAGATGCCAACTGGGTGGATGGTCAGCTTACGGCTAACGGTATGCAGCCGCTGAGTTTTGCGCAGCTGGCCAAGCACGCCCACGACCTAGGGCTTATCACCGGTGCCACCGTGCACGGCTTTAATCGCTGGAGCTGGGCTGAATCCGAGTTTGAAATTGGCAAGACGCGTGTGCGTCTGCCGCTTGATGGTTTGGCGGTCAAGTACGGTGACGGCGCGGCGAGTGAGAAGCAGGCGCAGATGAATAGCGCAGGCTTTCACTTGCTGGATCGCAAGACGGTGCATTATCCCGATGTTCAGCTGAACAATGCCGCGGTGACTTACTACAGCCCGGTGGCGACTCTGGTGGAATTGAAGGTTAACAAGGGCACTGGGGAGGTACAGGTACTCAACCATCACTCATGGATCGAGTGTGGCCGCGTGCTAGTAGAAGAGCTGGTGAAAGGCCAGTTAGAAGGGGGCGTAGCAATGGGCATTGGCCATGCGCTGATGGAAGAAATGCCGCTGTACGAAGGCGGGCCCGGAGAAGGTGACTGGAATTTCAATCGCTACCGCCTGCCGATGGCGCGGCACGTGGCGGTATGGAAACAGACGTCAGAAATCCTGCCGCCGCTGTCACGCAGTGATCCAGCCAAAGGCATTGCCGAAGTGGTGATGATTCCGGTAGTTGGCGCTATCGGCAACGCTGTTGCTCACGCTATTGGTAAGCGGGTTCGCGACCTGCCTCTCACTTCTACGCGCATTAAGGAGGCCCTCAATGGCTAATCGTTCGCTGCAACTGACTCTAAATGGTAATGCCGCCGAACCGGTGGACATCCCCGATGATCTGCTGATGATCGATTACCTGCACGAATACAAGAACCTGACCGGCTCTCGCCTGGGCTGCGGCCAGGGTATTTGCCATGCCTGTGTGGTCATCGTCGATAACCCAGACGGTACCAGCGAGGAGGTACGCACCTGTATTACGGGCGCGCATTACTTCGCCGGCAAGCGCGTGCGCACCATTGAAGGCCACGCGACGCGCGATGACGAAGGTAAAGTCACCCAGCTCAATCCGATTCAGCAGCGCTTTGTTGATGAGTTCGCCTTTCAGTGCAGTTATTGCGCGCCGGGCTTTGTGAATGCGGCGACGGTGCTGGTAGAAAAACTGCAGCGCCAGCCAGTTGCGAAAAGCCAGCTTGAGCAGGTCGTGGAGGATAGCTTGGGTCATCACATCTGCCGCTGTACCGGCTATGTGCGGTATTTCAGCGCGACGCGCAATGTGCTGACCGAACTCGGCTTGGTCAGGGAGGGTTGAATATGAAATACCCATTGTTGCGCATAGCCATGGCGGTCGGTTTGGCTGGATCAAGTGCGCTTGCCCTGGCGGAGACTCAGGTAGAGCGCGGCGAATATCTCACCCGCGCGGCCGATTGTATGGCGTGTCACACTGCCAAGGGCGGCGCTCCCTATGCGGGCGGGCTACCGATCGACTCGCCCTTCGGCACTATTTATGGCACCAACATCACACCTAGCAAAGAGCACGGTATTGGCCTGTATAACGACGACGAGTTTTTCGCCGCGTTGAACGAGGGCAAGCGGCGCGATGGCGCCAACCTGTATCCGGCTATGCCTTATACCTCTTACCACCGCGTAACGCGTGAAGACGCAGACGCCATTCACGCGTATCTAAAAACGGTTGAGCCTATCGAGCGGGCTGCACCGGAAACCAGTCTGAGTTTTCCGTTTAATGTGCGTCCGGGGATCATCGCTTGGAACCTGATTTACGGCGATGGCGTGCCGCTGGAGTCTCCGGAAGGCAAAAGCCAGGCTTGGCAGCGCGGGCAGTATATGGTTGATGTGCTTGGTCATTGTGGCGAGTGTCATACACCTAGAGGCATGGCCGGTGCGATGGAGGCGGATAAACGCATGATGGGTGGCGTACTTAACGGCTACCTTGCACCGAGCTTGTTAGCTAGAGATTTGGCCGATCGAGGTTGGAGTCACGAAGATCTGAGTTCGTTTCTAAAGCTGGGGATGAGCGACCAGGGCACGATGTTTAACGAAATGTACCCGGTTTTCCACAACAGTACTCAGTATCTTGCAGACGATGATTTGAATGCGATCGCTACCTTTCTATTGGGAGATCAGCCGCCTGAAGCCAGGGTTCTGAATGAGGTGCCGTTAGATCAGGTCAGCTCCAGTGCGCAGCGGGGTCGGCAGCAATATCTAAACGTATGCGCCGGCTGTCATGCGCCGGGTGGCGAGGGGAAACCGCATATTGCTGTAGCCATGCGCGGCAACACCACGCTACGTCTGGATGATCCTCGCAACCTTTTGCGGGTCATCGAGGATGGCATTGGCGAACAGAAATTTACCGGCTTTGAACGCATGCAACCGATGCCCGGCTTCGCAGACAAGCTGGACCAACAGGCACTCACTGATCTGCTTAACTACCTGCGTCAGACCTGGGGCGGGAAAGACAGTGATCTGGTTCTGGCAGATGTGCAAGCGCTGCAGGAAGAGGCTTCGCCTGAATAGCTCGCTGCACACCGCATTATAAGCCCGTATTCCGGCGGCTTTTTAATATAAGGTTCTTGCTTGCGGTAGGCAGGCAAGAACCCTGATGCCATCCGCTTTCCGCTTTCCGCTTTTCCAGCTTGGGGCATATAAACGCTGCGATATGCCGCTCAGTCGCAACCTCAGCAGTACCGCTCCCCCTAAAACACCTTTGTATGTGGTACTCATATATGTTCTGCAAGCTGTATTTTCAGTCACCCGCCAAGGGTCGCTGACTCAACGTCAAAGCAGGATTACCCCATGCACCGGTAGGTAGGCTGATCTAAAAGCCCATCATGCTGCTGAGGTAGTGTTCTGGTGTTGGGAAGGTAAGGGAGGCTGGTTGATTTTATATAGGAGCCCCAGACATAAGCGTGACGCGCTGTCGCACAGTGACGATGGGCAGGAACCAATGTCTGCCTGCGGCCTCTACAACCATGAGCAGTGTTTCATGCTGGCGCTATCTTCAGATTGTGCCGTATGGGTTTCGGCATTAGCCAGAGGGCAAACAGCAGCACTTGGCTCGTCTTATTCGCAGTAGCAAGGAGTTATCATCAATGGGCATTTCGAACCATGAACTTCATAACGACTTTCCGCAGTACAGCGATCTGATCGACCAGTTGACCGAGCACGATGGTCACTTTAAAAAGCAGTTAAAGGAGTACGCTGAACTGGACAAGGAAATTCAAACGCTGGAGAAACAAAACCTGCCGGTTTCGGATGAAAACTTTACGCGTATGAAAGCCAGCCGCGCGCATCTGAAGGACCAACTTTACAATGCGCTGCAGAAGGCCTCCGAGGCCTAAGTAGCTCGCCTAAATCGACATCATTGTTATCGGTAGTCAGACTATGAATGGCTACGGAAAAAAAGGCCGGCGCCCCAATGGAGCGCCGGCCTTTTACTTGGGAATTACACCGGTGGCAATTCGTTGGGGCGCAGGTCAAACACCAGTACTTCGGCATTCTGCCCCTGATTAATCTCCAGCGCCTTGATGTGTCGCAGTTTGAGCCCGTCACCTGCTTGCAGGCGTTGCCCGTTCACCGTGACCGTGCCGCTGGCTACATGCACATAAGCATGGCGGTTGGCAGGCAGAGTGAGCGTTGCATGCTCGTCGCCGTTGAACAGCCCCGCATAAACCCGCGCATCCTGATGCAGGGTGAGTGCACCGTCGCCTCCGTCCGGAGCCATAATCAAACGTAGCCGACCTCGTTTTTCCGCGGCAGCAATGTGCTGCTGCTGATAACCCGGCTGGATTCCTTTTTTGCTCGGCATGATCCAGATCTGCAGGAAATGCACCGGCGTGCCGTTGCTGGCGTTGTACTCGCTGTGGGCAACCCCGGTGCCGGCACTCATTAGCTGCACGTCACCGGGCTTGATCAGCGAGCCGTTGCCGAGCGTGTCTTCATGCTTCAGCGCACCTTCGAGCACGTAGGAGAAAATCTCCATATCGCGGTGCGGGTGCTTGCCAAAGCCACCACCCGCGGCCACCCGGTCATCGTTGATTACCAAGAGGTCCGAAAAGCCGATGTGCTCTGGATCATAATAAGAGCCGAACGAAAAGCTGTGGCGCGATTGTAACCAGCCGTGGTCGGCAATACCGCGTTCGGTGGCTTTGCGTAGCGTCGTCTGATTGGTCATGTCGGGTACTCCTGTTTCGTTGTGGGCGGCTGTATTAAAAAGAGCCTTGGCCCGCTGAAAACAGATTACTGTCTATTCTTGCGTGGATTAAGATGCTGAAATAGGTATCACTGTCCGCTAAGGGGTGACAATGAATCAGCTGGAAGATATGCAATTGTTCGTTAGCGTACTGGAATGCGGCAGTTTCACTGCGGCCGCCGATGCGCTGGGCCTATCCAAGCAGTTTGTTAGTCGCCGGGTTGCAGCGCTGGAGGCCCGCCTTGGGGTCCGCCTGATCAACCGCTCGACGCGCAAACTGAATGCGACCGTATTGGGGCAAAGCTATTTCGAGCGGGCGCAGCGAATACTGCAAGATGTTGCCGAAACCGACATGCTGGTCTCGGAGCAGGGTGCGTCGCCGCGTGGCGCTCTGCGGCTATCGGCGCCCATGTCGTTCGGCACCTTGCACCTGAGTACGTTGTTGCCGGATTTCATGCGGCTTTACCCGGATGTGAGTATCGAGCTCGATCTGAGTGATCGCACGGTGGATCTGCTTGGTGAAGGCTATGATATGGCTATCCGTATCGGTGCTCTGGCTGATTCCACACTGATCGCTCGGCAATTGGCAGCGATGGACATGGTCACCTGTGCCAGTCCGGCCTATTTGGCGGCGCACCCAGCACCGCAGACGCCAGTTGATCTACGCCAGCATGAGTGCATGCTTTACGGTCACAGCAAAACGGTTGAATGGCGGTATTGGGTCGATGGCCGTAGCCAGGCAGTGGCGGTGCAGGGACGCTATCGGGTCAACAATGGTGAGTTGGTGCGCGACGCGGCGATTGCCGGGTTGGGGCTGACCATGTTGCCAGCTTTTATCGTCGGCGAAGCGTTGGCCCGTGGCGATTTGGTTACCGTGCTGGATAGCTACCAGTTGCCCACGACCAAGGTGTACGCCGTGTACCCGCAGCATCGTCAGTCGTCATTGTTGGTACAGTTTCTGGTCGATTATCTGCGTGATGCCTTGTTAGCGCGCAAATAGTGCAGGTGCCCGTGGTATGCCCTGGGCGAAAACAGCGTAAGACTATAAATCAATGAAAGGCTGCGACCGCCTGCTGTGACGGTCGCTCCTCATTCATTTACTGCGGTAAGGTTTTCAGTTGCCGGCGGCGCATCACCAGATAGGCTGCCGGTAAAACAAACAAAGAGAGCAGTGGGGCGGTAATCATGCCGCCTACCATGGGCGCAGCGATGCGGCTCATGATTTCGCTGCCGGTTCCACTACCCAGGAGCACGGGCAAGAGGCCGGCGATGATGACCGCGACGGTCATCGCCTTTGGGCGCACACGCTGTACCGCGCCTTCGCGGATTGCTTCGAGAAGAGTGGTTTCGTCTTGATTTCCATCTTTGAGGCGTGCCGTCCAGGCATTCTTTAAGTACAGCAACATGATCACGCCAAACTCTGCGGAAACCCCCGCTAGCGCAATGAAGCCGACTCCAGTAGCGACCGATAGGTTGTACCCTAGCAAGTAAAGAAACCATGCTCCCCCGGTGAGCGCGAAGGGTAGGGTCGCCATGATGAGCAGGGCTTCTCCGAAGCGCGAAAACGTGAGGTATAGCAACACAAATATGATCAGCAAGGTTGCCGGCACGACGAGCTTTAGTTTGGCATTGGCCCGCTCCATAAACTCAAACTGACCGGCATAGCTAATGCTCATCCCAGGCTGGAGCTGAACGTTTTTACTGATTTGGTCTCTGAGATCGCTTACCACGGATGCAATATCCCGACCGCGTGAGTCGATGTAGACCCAGCCTGCCAGCCGCGCATTTTCGCTCTTGAGCATAGGCGGGCCTTCGGTTATCTGGATTGCAGCCACAGTGCCCAGAGTAATCTGGCTACCCGCAGGCGTATAAATGGGCAAGTTGCGCAGATCGGCTAGCGAGTCGCGCCATTCCCTCCCGTAACGGAGGTTAATGGGATACCTCGCGAGCCCTTCGACAGTCTCACCAATGGTTTGACCACCAATGGCTCCAGCTACGATTGATTGCACATCAAGGATACTCAGGCCATAGCGACCTGCAGCTCGGCGGTCGATATCGATATCAATATAACGCCCCCCGGTCAGCCGCTCGGCAAGTGCAGAGCTGACACCAGGTACCGTCTTGGCGACCCCCTCGATTGCTTGCGTGGTTTTATCTATTTCTGCCAGGTCAGTGCCATATACTTTGATGCCAATGGGGCTTTTGATACCCGTTGCCAGCATATCGATCCGATTGCGAATGGGCGGGATCCAAAGATTCGCCAATCCCGGAACCTGTACCCTGCGATCCAACTCTTCGATCAGCTTCTCAGGCGTCATGCCCGGCCGCCATTGTTCCTTGGGCTTGAATTGAATGGTTGTCTCGAACATTTCGAGCGGAGCGGGATCTGTCGCCGTCTCGGCGCGCCCGGCCTTGCCAAATACGTGTGCAACTTCGGGCAGCGTTTTTATAAGCCGATCTGTCTGTTGCAGCAGTTCAGACGCTTTCTGAGCGGATAGCCCCGGGAGGGCTGTGGGCATGTAAAGCACGTCGCCTTCATCCAAGGGTGGTAGAAACTCGCCGCCCAGGTGAGTGATAGGCCACAACCCCGTCAAGAAAACCAAAGCAGCTACCAGCAAGGTAGTCTTCGGCCACCGCAACACCCCATCCAATGCCGGCTTGTAAACGTAAATGAGCCCGCGGTTTAGCGGGTTGCGGTGTTCGTCAGGGATTTTTCCGCGTATCCAATACCCCATCAATACCGGAACCAGCGTGACAGATAAACCTGCTGCTGCTGCCATTGCATAGGTTTTAGTGAAGGCTAGTGGACCGAACAGCCGTCCCTCTTGCGCTTCGAGAGTAAATACCGGAATGAACGACAAGGTGATGATCAAAAGGCTGAAAAACAACGCTGGGCCAACTTCGACGGCGGCGTCGGTAATCACCTTCCAGTGCGCCTGGCCTTTCAAGGCGACCCCAGGGTGCTTACTGTGCCAAGCCTCGATGTGCTTGTGGGCGTTCTCAATCATCACAATGGCGGCATCGACCATAGCTCCAATAGCGATTGCGATGCCGCCCAGAGACATGATGTTGGCGTTGACACCCTGACGTTGCATGATGATAAAGGCGATCAAAATGCCGATGGGTAGCGAAACAATCGCCACCAGCGATGAACGTAGATGCCACAGGAATAAGACGCACACCAGGGCAACAACGATGAACTCTTCGATGAGTTTGTGGCTGAGGTTCTCGACGGCGCTATCTATCAGCTTACTGCGATCGTAGGTCGTGACGATTTCCACACCTTCAGGCAGGCTGGCTTTTAACTCGTCGAGCTTGGTTTGAACGGCGGCGATCGTTTCTCTGGCGTTCTTACCGCTACGCAGAATAATGACCCCTCCAGCCACTTCACCTTCACCGTCGAGCTCAGCAATACCGCGGCGAATCTCTGGCCCGAGCTGGATATGCGCAACGTCTCCTAGCATGATGGGTGTGCCGGTGCTGTCGAGGCGCAGAGGAATGGTTCGGAAGTCCTCCATGGACTGCAAATATCCCCCCGCCCGAACCATAAACTCGGTTTCTGCCAGAGCAAGAACACTCCCACCCGTTTCGCTATTGGCCTCGTCCACCGCCTGTGCGATCTGCTGTTGCGTAACTCCTCGGCTGGCCATACGTACCGGATCCAGCACTATTTGGTACTGCTTCACCATCCCGCCTATAGAGGCAACTTCCGCCACATTGGGTAGGGTCTTAAGCTCGTAGCGCAGGAACCAATCCTGTAGGGAACGTAGCTGCGACAGGTCGTGCGTACCCGTGCGATCGACCAAGGCGTACTGATATATCCAGCCAACGCCGGTGGCGTCTGGCCCTAGCGCTGGCTTCGCGGCAGCGGGTAGTTGGCTCTGCACCTGGCTTAGGTATTCCAGCACCCGTGAACGAGCCCAATAGAGGTCTGTTCCATCCTCGAACAGCACATAGACATAGCTGTCGCCAAAAAAAGAATAACCACGCACTGTTTTTGCGCCTGGTACGGAGAGCATGGTGGTGGTCAGCGGGTAGGTGACCTGATTTTCAACAATTTGCGGTGCCTGGCCTGGATAGGCCGTGCGGATTATCACTTGAACATCGGAAAGGTCCGGCAGAGCGTCGACAGCGGTATTTTTAATCGACCACACTCCCCACGCGACAGTAAACAGCGTGGCAAGCAGGACCAAAAATCGGTTGGCGACCGACCAGCGTATTATGGAGGCGATCATGGCTTGTCTCCGAGCTTCTCAATGCGCTCAATCACCAGGCCTTCTTCGCTTTGACGCACGCCAACGCGCACCTGATCAGTCGCTTTTAACCCTGACAAAAGGAATTCATCGGCAACCCGAAAAGACATTGTCATGCCCGGCATGTTAAGGGTTTTAAAGGGGCCGTGCGACAAGCGAATTTTCCCATTGTCCAGGCTGACGATGGTGCCTTCTGCTTCGTGTAACTCTGGCTTGATGTCTGTTGAGGGGCTTAAATCTTGAGCGGTTAAGCCGCGTAAGCTTGCTTCTGAGTCCAAGAGAAACTGACCAGACGTCACTACCATTTCGCCTGTTTGTAGCCCTTCAAGTACTTCGGTTTTTGCATCAAATTCGCGGCCCGTGCGGATTTCGATTGGGCGGTAGCTGCCTTGTTCTTCGGCCACCATGACCAATGAGCGCATACCGGTGTGAATGACTGCTTCGGTAGGAATAACCAATACTTCAATGGCGCTTTGCTTCACCGATACTTCAGCAGTCATTCCTGGGCGTAGCCGCTGCTCTGGATTGGGCAGTTCTACCCGAAGACGGATAGTGCGACTGGCTAAGTTGGCTTGCGTGAGCACGGCTTGGACTTTTCCCTCCAGAGCGTTATCTGGAAAAGCCGGCAAACGCGCGGTTACCAATTGCCCTCGAGATAAATTGCTGATCTGCGCCTCAGGTACTGCAACTTCGAGCCAAACGGTATCCAGGCCATTTATCTGAGCGAGAGAGTCGCCGGCTTTAAGGGTCATGCCTTCGCGCACGTCTAAGGTGCGCAATACACCACTCATTGGGCTTTTTATGGTCCAAACCAGACGTGTTTTACCGCTACGTTCCAACTCCGCGATAGCCTCTGCTGGCATGCCGGTAAGGCGCAGTCGCTGCTTTGCGGCTGCAAGCAACGGCGGGTCGCCGAGCTCTCTCAGTGCCAGATATTCCTCCTGTGCGGCTGCCCACTCCGGAACCAAAAGGTCTGCGAGCGGCGCGTCTTTCTTGATGACATCTTCTGGCGCGTGCGGATAGACCCGCTCGACGTAGCCTGCGGCGCGGGCTTGCACCACAGCCACAGATCGTTCGTCGAACAATAGGGTGCCAGTCGCCTCAAACGATGGGCTAATCGACACGCGCTCCACCTTCGTTACGCGCATGCCTAGGCTCTGAGTTATGTTGGGATCAATGCGAATGGATGTACCACTACCGCCTTCGTCGGCATAACGCGGCACCAGGTCCATGTCCATAAAGGGAGACTTGCCAGGCTCGTCAAACTTCTGCTGGGGAACCATAGGGTCATACCAGTAGAGAATCTCTTTTTCCGGATTCTCCGCTGCGTGTACCTCACCTGGAATAGCCAGCTCGAATAGGGCGGTAGTGCTAAATACCAAAGGCAGGCTTAGGGCGAGTGCCAGCCGGTTGAGTTGGAATGTCATGGCTGGTTCTCTCCAAAAGTGAAATGCAGTTGAGCGTTGCTCAGCGATCGGTCTCGAGCTACATCAATGCGCCGCATACGCGTTTCAACTAGCTGGCGACGTGCATCGACTACGGAGGCAAGTTCACCGACGCCTGCGCGGTAATCGGCCATGGCGAGACGGACTTTGTCCTCAGCGAGCGGTAGTAGCGTTTGATCTATTCGCGTGAATGCGCGCTGTAAACGTTGGAACTCAGCCAAACTGCTGGTCAGCTCCTGGGTATACACACGCAGTGTTGCTTCGCGCTGCGCCTCAATTTCAGTCAGCCGATCACGTTCGGCTGCTATTTTTGGGGTCTGGCGAGAACCGCTAAAAATTGGCAGATCGAAGCTCACGCTTAGATTCACCATGTCGCCATAGTTGTTGCCACGGCGCAGGTAATCGACCCCCCAACTCCAATCAGGTGTTTTGTCCGCGACTGCTTGCTTTACGTTGGCTTGCGCTTTGCGAGCCATCGGGTCAAAAGCGAGCAGCGCCGGGTGGCTGTATAGGTTCTCTTGGTAGCGATCTACATCGGCAGGCCATTGTGGCCAGTCGCCGTTGAGCGGCTGGGTCGCCATGTCGCCTACCCAACGGCGCAATTCGGCTCGAGCAACAGCTTGGTCGCGAAGCAGTTCATCTTGCTGCTCGTCAAGGAGCGCCGCCTCTTGCTTGGCAAGCACGCTCTCAGCCGTTCGCCCTGTACCGCTAGCGATACGCGCTTTGATCAGACTGGAGAAAAGTTGGTTCTCGCTGAATAGTTGTTTGAAAACACTCAGCTTCTGCTCAACTGCAAAGGTGTTGATCCACGCCTCCGAAGTGCCTTGTCGCACGCTGAGGCGTTCTATTGCCTGTTGGACATCTGCCAGCGCAACACTGGCTTGTGCTGCCTCAACTCGAGCGCGCCTTTTTGCACGATTTGGTACGTCTTGAGTCACACCGACCATTTGCATGGTCATTGCCTCTTGGTCTAGCTGCCAACGCGCATCACCTTCAATAGGTACGTTTTGCAGCCCGAGCTTGAGTTTGGGGTCGGGAAGCTCGCCAGCTGGGATTACGTCGCTGCGAGCAGCTTGTAGATTTGCGGTTTGCGCATCTAGCGAAGGCGATTCATGCTCCGCCACGCTCAAGGCTCGTTCAAGAGTTAGCGGCGACGCTAAACCGGTGAAAGACACCACGCACATGACCAAGGCGACCACATAGCGTGGCGCCCAGTACATATAGGATTTCATCTAATATAATTCCTGATCTTCTATGCGAACTCAGAGCTCGCGGTAGACAGCCCGAGGCTACGCCCGGACGGTGCTCAGAATGTGATCGGAATTAGGTGCGAGGGGGGTGCCAGACGGTGTCTAGAAGAAGAGAGGGTATCTTCTGGTTATAAAAAGATCGCAATGGCTTTGCTGCGGGAATCTGTGGCGTATTCGCTACCGCGAGCTGAAGAATGCTAGAGGTTTTACATTCTTGGCCTACTTTGCAGACCAGGGACTTCCCCTGCTCGTGGTTTGCACAACAGCCTGGTTGGGTGCCAACCATGGGAGAGGAGCTACTCGTCATGTTTTGCATATCGGGCATAACGTGACTTGTTGAAGGCCCCATGGGCATAAGCAGTTGTGCCATGCCGTTAATGGGCATCGCAAATGCTAGTAGCAAGATAAGGAACGAGCGTACGTAGACCTTCATGCGCGGAGTTTAAGAGACCTTGAGTGCTGCGGTCAATTCTCATACGCGGATATCAGTTGAGCACCCAGGCCAACCTCGTGGTTTGAGGGCGCTCGCGGGAATTTATTGCGGAGAACATAAGGTATCAGTTGATAAAAAGCGGACATAAAAAAACCCGCCTAAGCGGGTTTTTTTATGTCCGTGCTTACCGAAAGGTAATTACAGAGCTTGAATCTGTGAAGCCTGAGGGCCTTTAGCGCCTTCAGTGGCGGTGTAAGACACTGCCTGACCTTCTGCTAGAGATTTAAAGCCGCCGCCTACTATTTCTGAGAAATGAGCAAACAAATCTTTGCCGCCGTCTTCAGGAGTAATAAAGCCAAAACCTTTTGCATCGTTGAACCATTTTACTGTGCCGTTAGCCATGTTTACTTACCTTTTCTATATCAATGAGCATTCGCTCGGAAGTGCAATAAATATTCAAATAAGGGAAGTATTGTGACTGAAGTACCGTAAGGAACGAACAATATACAAAAATCGCGCTAACTTGAAACGTCTTGCTTGTTGGACACAAACCTACGGGGTATGCGAGGAAGAGTCAAGCTAAATAACTAACATCAATTGCTGAGCCGCTTGCGCTCCCAAGCCAGATTGTCGTTTTAGGGTGTGATCACGCAGTGTAGGCAGAGGCAGAAAACGGAGATTATCCAGTGTTGAGAAAGGTATGAAGCTACATGGCTACTGGGGCTCAAAAAGCCAAGGCTGCTCATTGGAATTACCTATCGACGACGTCGAGCATTATTTTCCCGGATACGCCGTTTATTACCATTATTTGTAACCGGGAGCTGATGCAATAACGACCAAAATCTAGGAAGTCGCCTTATCTTGCAAATCTGGCGGACACGGCAGTGTTATACGCCAGAGTGACAAATTCCCAAGTGGACATGGCGCGCCTGCTTGAGCAATTTGAGTCAGTGGTGAAATCAGTCAACCCTGTTCCTTGTCGGGACAACCGAGTTGATTATTTGGGTTGGGCTATTACCTGCCGCGACGGATCGGTGGATGGTGGCGTACGGCGTATCTCTGCCGACAATGGCGCGCGTAAAGTGGTCTACGGCAAGGGTAATCGGCGTGGAGTGACTCGCAGCCCAGATCTGCAGTGGGTATATGTCCAAGATGATGGGATGCCTTGGAGGCTTTGGCTAACGGCCCATATGGCGCTCGTTACATGCAAATCGAAAGTGAGGGTGAGGAGATGCCCTTTCATACCGATGCGATGCGGGAGACTTGGTGCCTGCATATCCCGCTTGTGACTAATCCAGATGCGCCACTCCAATGGCAATTTCCCGACGGCCGAATTGACAGCGTGCATCTGCCGGGGGGAAGTGGCCACCTGGCTGGTGCGGGTTGATGTTAAACATCGTGGGATCAACCCTGCGATTGGTGCGCAGGGGAAGGTTCATCTGCTGATGGGGTTTGGTAGGGTTTCGACAGACAAGTTGTTGTTGAAACCCTAAGATTTTATACCGATAAGGAATGGGCGTGGAGCACGGCCTTGGCAGCTAACTCAGCGCAATCCGAGATGCTCAAGACTCTCAAATGTCACCGCACCGATGGCCAAACCGTTGTCCATCTGATAGTCCGATAGTGCGGCGATGGTGCGTTCGCCTAGTCGACTATCAATATTGCCGACGCTGTAACCCCGAGAACTGAGCGCAGATTGTAGCCGGGTTATCAGTGCAGGTTGCAGGTCTGAATCGCACGCCGCGCGTCTAAGCACGACCTCCGGCTTGCCCTCGTACTTGGTAATGGCCATGCGGCGGGTTACAGCCGGTTCGGTGCGTTGCTCTACCTTCTCAGCACCTACCGCTTCCATTTTGGCAAGCGTGGCAAACTGTGGTTCGGTGTTGATCTCAACCACTCGAGCGGGCTGGTCTACCACCCAACGTGACACGGTCTTGTATATCGCCGGCGCGACTATTGTTCTGGTGGTTTCGGGTTGGATCTGCACGTTGACCTGAACTTTCTCTTCCTTCGCGGGTATTCCCACAGCGCAGAACGCCATCGCGCCGGTATTTCCGTAGCGTGTGCCCGCGGCTTGACAAGGTTCAAGTACTGTTTTGGCCTGTTCTACGGCGAGCACTTCTTCCCGTGCCTCATACACAGCGGGTACCACGACAGAGCGCGTAGTTTCGGGTTTGACCATTACATGTTCCGTCACCTGTTTGAAGGTGGCGGGCACCACGCGAAAGGACTTTGCTCCCTCACGCGTGACAACCTGCTGAACGCCTTCCCTGAGCTGCGCCGGGGTAACGGCGTAACGCACGCTGGGTTCCTGCAATACGACTTCAACTTCTTCATGTACCGGACGCGGCTTAATGGACGCGTTTACCCAACATTGGCCCGCGGTTATAGCAGTCTCATCCGGCTGCGCGGCAGCAGCTCCCGCAGCCAGACTGAAAGATGCGGCAACGAACAGCGGAGGCAGCCTAAGAAAAGAGCGCATATATTAACTATTCCAGGTCTTATTAATCCAAAGAATCAATGGTATTGGCTAAGGCTTCAAACCACAAGGTGCTAGATCCCAGTATGGGGCGTGTACTCGCTCAAATGTTAATGTCTTTTATGATGGTTGTTTGCTGTCGGAAATCTTTAACGGTTGAAGCGTTCAATCGGCGCATTTAGGGCTTGGGCGGTGGCTTGCATATCCTCGGAGATTTGTGCCGAGTGTTTCGCCAGCTTTGCGTTCTGATCGGAGACACACGCAAGAATGGTGATCTGCTGACAGTTATCGTCGTCGGCGTTCGCTTGCTGGTCTGACGCAGCAGCCATGTGTTGCCCCATCTCGTGAATTCCGGTGATCGTTTGGCTGGTGTCGTCAAGCGCCTGTTGGGGAGACTGCGATTCCTCGGCTAGGCTGTCCACGGGATGGCTGATGTTGTGCGCAGTAGCGGCCAGCCGTTCAGTTACCTCGCGGAAGTTCTGCGCTTGAAGCGAGCCAGTGTGGCTTAGGCCTTTGACCCTCTGCATACCTCTAGCGGTATGGTGGCCATGTCAGCTTCATCGCGTTGGCGCCTCAAGGCTTGAGCGGATTGGCTAGTTGGCCGCCGTTCGAGTACGAAAATCATCATTACCAGAGTCAGGCCGGTGTCTAAGATACCGGGGCTATTCACTGCTTAGAAGCCTTCAGGCTGTCGTTATAAATGCATCTCATAATAGATCCTGAGCTGACATTTCTTCTACCCTGATATTTTGGATTCGACACTCTTAAATTTTGGGCACAAAAAACCCTGAAAATCACTAGGATAATCAGGGCTTTAGGTCTTGCTAGTTTGGTGGAGCCGGGGGGATGAGACCTTATTGGCTTTAAGGTCTCTATTCCGGGGCTTACAGCGATATTTTGCGTGAAATTTGGACTTGGTATAACTCACAAAGACTGTGTGTAATCTTATGGGATCTTGACGGGCTGTCAAGGATGATTTGAAAAGGGCCCGCCTGAAAGTCGAGCGCCATAATATCGGTTCAACTCCCGTTTTTAGGTTTGAACTGGCGTCTGAAAATAGCGACGTATTGGTTGATGAAGCCCGTGCTTTGCGTAGCACGCTGCGTTGGCACAGCGGATATGAATAACCTACATGGGTTTGTCTGATTTAGCGTAAAGCGAGGGAGTTGTACCAAGTTTGGGCATGCCAAAGCTGGCCTTGTTTTTCTTGGCGGTTGCGGCGTCGAGATCTACCGGATTGAGGTGAGCCAAGCTGATCTTAAGGCCGAATTTCTTGAAAACGGCTTGCAGGGTCGCAAGCGTCGGATTGCCGCTATCGACCTCGAGCTGCGATAGAGCCCGTTTCGAAATTTTGCAGGCCACGGCGAAGCGCTCTTGGTTCACCCCCAAGACGTTTTCACGCAGACGCTTAACGGCGCCGCCGAGGGTTAATCGACCTTGTGCGACTTCATCGGCCACCGTTTGAATGTAAGCTTTGCGCTCTTCCAGCGTCATCTCTTTCATATCAACCCCCATTCCTTCAGGCGAGCATCCAGATTGTTGAGCGGAATGCTCTTCGCGTTGCGAACGCTGTCCGGCAGGTTTACGAGCAGGTCGGGTAGGGCACGGAAGCTCTGGGCCTTGCTGCGCAGAGCATCGAAGTAAAGATCACCCGAAGCATCGTCCGCCAGAGAACTGCACGCCTGTCTCCAGTCTGGAGCCCCTGCTTTCTCGCGCTTCCACTTTGTCACTCTGGTTATTCCGTCAGGGTCGAGAACCATAGGGGCTAAA
>TARA_R110000868_G_scaffold46524_3_pt1 | contig 28114 bp, 16 predicted proteins | sample TARA_R110000868 | Tara Oceans TARA_R110000868 (sample SAMEA4397489) | marine metagenome | biome: Polar Biome; feature: [SRF] surface water layer (ENVO:00010504); material: water (ENVO:00002006), including particulate matter (ENVO:01000060) such as... | depth 5 m | reverse complement strand
AGTAGGATTTAGAGCATTAGATGATAGTAGCAGAGTTGCTTCAGAATTATTAGCTCCAGGTATATATGGAAATTCTCATGTACCTGAGATGTATGAACATATGATTGAAGATGAGACATATGATGATTATGGGCTTGGTTCTGGTACTAGATATATAATAAAACGAAGCCAAATTAAACAAATAACAATAAATGAAAACCCACCACTTTATACATCTGTGGAGGTCCAGGGTGTAATGAATAATTTTGCGCCAGGTTCGCTTCCACCTGGATTAAATTCATTTCCAGACGGTGGTAATGGAATGGTTACTGCAATTGCAGTTGATTATGATATGTGGAGAAATTATGGATTTACATCAGGTCCACCAGTTAAAGTTCCATTTTTAAGTGACCCTGAATCGCAATGTGCTCCATATGCAAGTATTTTATTAAATAAGTCTAGAAAAAATATTTTACAAGGAAATGTAACTATAGCTGGTAATGAATTCATGCAACCTGGAGAAGTAGTATTTATAGAAGATAGAGGTTTGTTATTTTATGTAAATTCAGTAAATCATTCAATTAGTATGGGACAGAGTTTTACAACTACTTTAAATTTAAGTTATGGTCATACTCCTGGAGAATACATTCCTTCTATAATGGATGTTATTGGAAAAATGATTTATAAAAACAAAGATATTGCTGACATGGTAATACACAGACAAGAATCTTCTAATAATGATATTAGTATTGGAATAATTCAAAGAAATAGCGAAACCACAACTGTATCATCTGTATTTTTAGATGGTTTAAATGAGCCTAACGCAGAAAATTCTGTTAAAAAATTAGCCTCATTGTTTTCTGCCAATGATGCAAAAGCAATTAATAATATATTATATACTGCAAAATATTTGCTTAATGGAAATGATGCTCAAGATAATAATACTACTGCTAAAGTTCAATTAAGAATATATCATGATGATAGTGGCGTTAATACTGATTTAAATGATCTTGCAACTCTTGTAAAAGATATATTAACTGGTAATAATCATGATTTAGATAAATTAATGGGTGATAAAAATACACCACTTCATATAGATACTGTTTCAGTTTTACCAATTAATATTAACGGATCTGATGATAAATATTCTCCATCACAAAAAGCAATTAATGCTGCAAGAAATTATGTAGATAATGTCGCGAAGAACAAATCTTCAGATAAAAATAAGAAAAATGTATTGAAAGAAAATGATGCATTGAAAAAAGCTCTATTTGGGTATATAATAGACTGTTGGGTATTTGTAGAAGAATATTCAATTAAGGCAGGATATTAAATGTCAAATTATGATGAAGTAGTAGGTCTATTAAGAGAAGCCACAATAGTCGGATATGATTCGGAAAAAGATACTATTGATGTTCAACTTAATACTTCTCAAGCAGTTAAGGGACGAAATAGAATAACTGTTTCAATGCCCGCTCCACATTCATTATTTTATAATAATGGTTTATTTATTGGTACTAAGCCTAAAATAGGAACTCCTATTATTGTTGGTGAAGGTAATGGAAATCAATATTATTTCGTTTCTTTTAAAGTAGATAAGCTTCCAATTCTTCCAGATAGAAAATTAGATGAATTATTAATTCATGGTTCTGATAATTCTAAAATAACATTAGATACAAAAAGTAATATAAATATCGGTTCAGATATTAATAAAATTCATATTGGTCTTGGTACTAAAAATAATCATAAAACTAATTTAATTAGTTTTAATTTTGAAAATGAAAATCATTTCACTCAAGCATCTAGAAAAATTAATGGATTAATTAAAAGAGATTTAAAGCCTAATTTTAAAGGGTTTGATCAAGATTCAAAATTAGAAAATGACAAGTATGATGATCAATATAAAATTATTGGAATGGATTCATCAGCGTCAGCCAATGATACAATTGTTGGAATATCAAAAAATCCACCATTTGTAGAAAATAGAGAACTTATATATGAATTTCAATATCAATCTGATATATCATCAGATTTAACTGAATCAATTCAATATGGAACATCTAAGCAACCAATTACAGATTATACATTACCAAATAGAAGAAAGAGCAGAGGAGATACTTTAAGTTTAACATTATTAGAACCAAATTATTTAATGGAAACTATTAAAGGTACAGTAGTAGATATTTTTGGAAACATTTTAGATTTAAATAGAATGCCATTGCCAATAGGAAGTGAACAAAATACTATAAGAAGTGATTTAAGTAAAGATAAACAAAAATCATTTTTATTAATTAAAGAGTTAGAGAGAAAAAGTTTAGCATATCATTTTGAAATAAATGCCAGAAAAGATTTTGAACAAAAATCTAATAAGGCTGTTAGTACATTAGATTTATTAGATATAAATTCTAATTCAAACAATTCAAGATTAAGAAGTAGATTTTTTATTGATATTGATAAAGAGGGTCAATTTAAAATTAATGTCCCAGCGTCTAGTGAAAAGGGAAATATACCTTTACTTACAAGGTATGAGAACCGCTCAACATATGATCAAACAGATGATGGAAATCCAAATAAATTATTACATAATAAAGATAAATTAGATATATATTTAGATTCTTTTGCGGCACAATCGCGAGACATGAATAGTTTTGAACAAAAAACATCATATGAACGTGGTTCTATAAAAATAAGCAGTGATAGTGGCGAAGCTGCACCTATTGATAGAATTACTAAATCACATATAATGCATGGGACTGCTCATCATGATATCTTAAGTACATGTTATACATTTAAAAATTATGATCGTTTAGATTATCAATATGGTACAGCAGTTCATAAAATAGATGTAAATTCAATACCACTTTTAGATAAAATAGTATCAGATACAGTAAAAATATCTGGAGATAAAGCTAATGCAGGCGGACGTAGCGGGTCTATTAATTTAGATGGATCTATTGAATTTAATATTGGAGCGAATACAGTAGATAGACAATCATTATGGTTAGATTTAGCGGGCGGTTCTGTTATTAATTTAGGAAGAGATATTAATAAAAGAAGCTCTGTAATTTCTGCAGATGGAGAGATTCATATGCAAATTGGAGGTACAGGATTATCTAATGATAGCAGATTTGAATTTACAGATGGTGTAGTTCCAGGAGTGTTAGATATTAGAATTCTAACTTCTGGTGGTCGAACTCATATGATTAGATGTGATAATTTTGGTATAACTATAATGACTCCGGGAAATTTACAAATACATTCAGCTGGGGCAATGACAATAAGTGCAGATACAGATATTAATATAGAATGCGAAAATCTTACTCTTCAAGGACGAATGATTCTTAAAGAATCTGGTGGATCAATATAAGGATTTAAATGAATAAAATATTATATAATAAATTATTATTACAGGCAGAAGAAGCTAAAGCGCGTGGAATGGTTAAATTAGCAGAGTCTATAATGGATACTGCAAATTTAAATGAAAATTTTAATGAATATAGTTATTCTCAATTACAAGATGATGTTCATAAAGATATGTGGAAGATAGCTTCAAGATTATTAACTTATTATGATATTAATGGAGTTAATGTTGAAAAATTAGATGAATCATTAGAATCATGGGCAACTAAATTAGTTGATGATTTAGAGGTAACTTTAAATATAGATCATTTATTAAAAAGCCCAATGGAGCCAAAAGTACCTGGAGAAAATAAATAAGTTGATATATAATATTTGTAAAATATCAATTAAGGATAAATAACCGTGCCTTGCAGCCCTAACGACGTTACTTTAAATATACCCGAAGGTCCAACAGGACCTTCGATTCCAGGATTTGGGCTACCCTTCACTGTAGATTTACCAAACATATCATTTGATACTGGCGCATTCCCTGAAGATTTATTAGGTTTATTAGATAAACTTCAGATGTTGATTCCATCAGGCGCATTAAAAGCACCACTTAATCCTAATTTTGGTAAAGATGTATTTGATTCTATAATGAAATTATTAGATCAATTCTTTCCATTTTTAATGTTATATAAATTTTTCTTACCAATACTTAATATAATTATTTGTATCATTGAAGTATTATGTTCATTAACTAATCCATTTAAATTAATTAGAGCTTTAAAAAGATTATTTAGAGTATGTATTCCTGAATTTTTAAATTTATTCCCAATATTTGCTATTATTATAATGATAATATCTTTATTATTACTTCTATTAGCTTTAATAGAATATATTGTTAATCAAATAATTAAATTTATTAAAGCAATATTAAGAAATGTTATTGCTTTAGGCAGAGCATTTGCTGATGCAAATAAAAATTCAGTAATGGCTATAGCTAAAAAGTTAGGAGCATTGTTATGTATATTCCAGAATTTATTTGTATTATTATCAATATTTAATATCATTATTCAAATAATTAAAGACATACTAAGTATGTTATTTGCTATCCCACCATGTGATGATGGAGATACATCTGATGATGGATGCTGTACACCTGATGTATGTCCAGCTATTGTTAAAAATGAATATACTAGGTTAACTGGCTCATTTCAATATTATAAAAAATATGGATTTGATACAGGTTTAGTCATACCAGGATTTCCAAATGCATCATTTGATTTAAGATCTGAAACTTGGCAATTATTTGATCCAAGTCAAGAAATAGCTCAAAAGTTTATTAATATTATAGACGCTTACGACCTACCTACTCCTGTATTTTTCTTTACACCTAAACAAGTATTTTTCCCAACTGATGTAACTTATTCTGCAAGGACTTCGCCTAGACAAGCTGCTTATGTGCTTGATTTAAGATTGCTTTATAATCCAGCTTCTTTTGGCAGATCTGGTTCACCTAAATATATTAGATTTAAAAATTGTATAATGCAAGTTGCTCCAACAGCATATTTATCTAGTTATGATAATTCTCTTATTAATAAACCTACTGGTGTAGTTAAATTAGTTGGTGGTTATGGATATGAAGATAATGGAACTACTGTGCTTACTGGATATGCCACAGACGGAGTTACTACTTCTACAGACCAGGCTACATTAGAAAACTTCATACATAAAGTAGCTGTTAATTCTGTATCTCCATCATTAATTGATGACGGTGTATTATTTACTGATGTAGAATATACTTTCAAACCAAATTTAGCAGCTTTAATTAATAAAAGCTTGGTTACATCTGGATGCTCTCCTTCATTTGCTTTAGATAGAGCTTACATTAACAATGTATTTGCTGGAGATATTGGTTTAAAAATAGCACAACTAGACCAATTATTTAATAACCCAAATACTAAGACAGGTCTTAATTTCCCTGACCCAGCAGCATGCCAGGCATGTTTACAATTAGCTTTAAACAATTTAAGAAATAATCTTACGGTAGCTGGAGTGGCAGAGTTCGATGCAACAGCAAATATTTGTTTAAAGAAGCTTAAAGATGAAACAACCGGAGCATTAAGTACTATAATCGGCATTGGTTTTGAACCATGTAATAGTTCATTTAAGATAGAGCCTGCATTGCAATTTACAAGTAAGCCTATCAAGGTAACAGTTGATCTTAAAGAAAGAAATTCTTTATCATTAATAAACAGTCTTCCTGCTGAAGTTGCATCAGATTTAGCTCAGAAAATAAATGCACATATTACTTTTGGAAGTATTAGTAAGTTTGCATATGATGGATACACTTCATTTATAGCTGACATTAGTTCTGATAATCCAGGTAATGGATCTCTTATGTTGTCATTTGATGACAATGTGTTTTGCGTTAATAATTTACCCGCAGATATTGATATTGATCCTAGCAGAACTTTACAATCTTTAGATTATAAATTTGTATATACTCCATCTGTTACTGGAACTGCTAAGGTACCAGGCACTGGTGAAGGTGATACTGATGGTAAGCCAAACAGAGATGCTGGTGATATTAGTGGAGGCAGCTAATGGCTGATGAAAAACAAGAAAGTTATTATTCTAATCAGCCATTCTCTATAGATATTGATAAAATTTATAATGATTTTATTAAAGAAATAGATGAGATTAGAAGTAAGACAAATACAAATAATCCAAATAATACCAAAAATTTATTCGCTTCATTAAAGGAAGAAAATAAATCTATTAGTAATAACTCTGCTGCAGAAGTAACTTTGCAAGAGAGTAGATGTCATGCATTTTTTAGATTAATTGGATTTCCTGTAGCTAGTAAAGATTATTCTAGTAACAAAATTTATAATCCAGGATTTGATGCTGTAAAATCAAAAACTAAAATATTAAAATTAAATGACAAAATTAATATTGCCCAAGCACCAATAAGCGGGTTTGAAAAATTATCTTTAGAAAGAGAGCTTTATCCGTCTGAATTAAAAACTATATTTTCAAATTCCAATAGTATTGATGCAGCTACTTTAGCATTATCATCTGGGACAGTGGGTCATAAAGAAATTAATTTAAGACCATTTGTTGCTCCATTAGAAAACAGCGATCCGTTTGATATGACAATTCAATCTTACACAATAGAATTAAATAGTTATGTTGGTAAAACTGAAATTTCTTTATTAGAATATCAAACTCCAAATGGAGATACTCCTAAAAAATTACAAAAAACTCGTAAACATATTATTAAGCCATTTATAGTTGATCCTAAAATAGAATTAAGTGTAACACCATGTGATAGACGTGTTGCTGTGCCTTTTGTACCTGATAAAAATCATACAAAAATGTCTCCCGAGGTATTTGTTAAAAGACCTTTTATAGAAAAAGTTATTAGAGATAGATTTGCAATATCAAACCAAGAAAAAAAATTAGGTAATGCTTCAAAAGAATTAGTTGATTTTATAAAAAAAATAACAGCAATTAAAGATGAAGAGATTATTAATAAAATAAGTAGTAGTGATTATTTTGATTTAAATGATAAAGCGAAATTTGTTTATTTTCTTAATATTATTCAAGAAATGATGGTTAAATTAATTGGATCTATTAATATAATTAATAAAGTTCAAAGCTTACATTATTGGGTACCATTACCATCTGATATTGGACCTGAAGGTGGATGTGAGGTACGTAATATATTCATACCAACTTTATTTAGTGATAAATTACTTGCTGCATTTCCATCAGCTGATAAAAATATTCTAATGAAACAAATTCAAGTAGGATTGACTGAGACAAATGTTCAAGCTTCTACATTAAATGGAATTCCTGATGTTGGTGGATTTGCATTTAATGATTTTTTTCCTAATACATTTACATCAGAAACTTCTGAAGCCCAAGGTAATAATAGCAAGGATACTTTAAATAGGTTAGTTACTATTAGAAATAAAAATTTAAAACAAGCCAATGATGCATTAAGAACAATTGAAATTATTATGGGGGAATTTAGTGGACTTGGGCTTTGTGATATTATTGCTATTTTAGCCGCATTATATATAATGCCTAAAGAACAATTAATTGGATTTTTAGATGAGGATGCTAAAACTAGGTTATTTGAAATTAGAGAGTTTGCATATATAAAAGAAATTTCTTTAGGATCAAATTATACTGAAACAATGACCACATTCACTTCAACTGTAAAAGATTTTTATAATTTAATGGATAAAATTTATAAAGACTATTTAAAGAATAATGGCTCAGCTACTTAAAAAGTATCTATATATCTCATATTTTAACATATGATATAAGGTGAGGTATAATGTCATTTGATCTTAAAATAAATAATCAGGATTTAGTAATTAAAAATGGGCAATTGCAACAAGTCACTGATTCTGAGAAATTAATTCAAGATATTTTAAAAATCTGTTTGACTGCTGCAGGAAGTAATCCATTACATCCTGCATATGGCTCTCTTGTATCTAGAACATTAATTGGAAATCCTTTATATTCATCAGTCTTAGCTCAAATTGGCAAAGCTCAATTAAACAATTGTTTGGAAAACTTAAAATCTTTACAAGCATTACAAGTTAAATCATTTCAAAGAGTTAGTGCAGATGAGCAAATTGCAGCTATTGTTGATATATCTGTTTATAGAAGTGAAGTTGATCTTAGGTATTTTAATATTTTAATTAAGGCTGTAACAAAAGGATTAAAACCAATCACAACTGCATTCAGGGTATCAACTATATGATAAAGCAAATAAACAATAAACATATCTATATAGAGGTTTAATCATGGTTTCGATTAAAAGTGTAAACGAAATTATATTAAGTTTAATAGATTATTTTAAATTAGCTCAGCCAGATTTAGATACTAAACCTGGAACTGTAGCTAGAGATTTATTTATAGATGGACCATCTAGTCAAATCGCTTTATTATATGATCAATTATCTGCTGTGGCAGACAAATCATCTTTAAGATTAGTTGTAGGATCTGATTTAGATAAATTAGCAAGAAATTTTGGCATTACAAGAAGACAATCTAAAACATCAACAGGCGTAGCCTTATTAACTTTTTCATCAATTAATTCATCACTTAATATTAATCCTGGTGATATCATTACTTCTAATACAGGATTTTCATTCAAAGTAAGTTCTGGTACTACAGTATCAATTTCAGCAATTAATTTTTATCGCTCAGTTGCCTCTAAATTTAGAGAACAATTAGATTATGTTGGCATAAGCGATGAATATGCTGTTGAAGTAACTGTGATGGCAACATCACCTGGAACATCTGGAAATATAAGCAGATATGATTTAGCTAGAACTACAATAACTGGAGTCTCTAATGTTACTAATATAAGAGATTTTAGAGGCGGAACAGATCAAGAAACCGATGCTTCATTTAGAGACAGGGTTTTATCTTCATTTAGCGGATCTAGTGTAGGAACTAATCTTGGGTATTTGAATACAGCTTTAAGTCGAAGTGGAGTAACTGACGCTATCGTTATAGAACCTGGCGATCCTCTTATGACTAGAGATGGTACAATTGTTAAAATTAATTCAGATAATTCAAGAACAATTTTATCAGAAGGTTCTGGTGGTAAAGTTGATGTTGTTATATTGGGAACTAATATAGTTCAAGATTCAGACAGCTTTATTTTTAGAGACAAAAGTAATAATGACCCAACTAATATAAAAAATGATTTTACGCTTGGGCAAATATCTGGTGATGAAAATAAAACTATAAATAGAAAAAGAATAGATAATATAATTTCTGGTGTATTACCAAATCAGCCAATTAATACAATAACTCAAGTTACAGGGTCATTAAGTGGTTCTAATTTCACTGCTAAATCAATTGATTCTTTAGGTAGAGTATTTGGAAATTATGAATTAATTAAAGACACCGGAGTATATGCTGGAAGTCCATGGGGATTTGATAAATTCCATTGGGTATCTAATAAAATTTCTCTTTTTGAAGAGGATAGAATCAAAGGTCAATTAAATGGTCAGGACTCAACTACATTTACTGATGTATTAGAAATTCCTAGAGCTCAACAAAGTTTATCTATAATAAATGAAAATAGCACTGTAACAACAGATAGATCTATAATTCAATTATTACATACTCCAATGAATAATGTAACAAGAGTATTTAATGTTAATACAGGCGAAAGATACATTGTAACAAGCCAGAATTATGATAATACTCCCACTTATAATAATACAGGGAGAATTAAAATTTCCGGCAATACATTACCATCTACAAGTGACACATTACAAGTAGATTATAATTGGATAGTTGATTATGATCAATATTCTGATTATGATGGTTTATCGTATACATCTAATTCAAGAAATGTTACTGATAGTATAGATTGGGGATACTCTTCATCTATTAAAAATGAAAGAATATTATTTACATTAAGTACTGGTAATAATTTCTTTACTGGCACATCCAGTCATCCAATTAATACTGTTATTTCTGCGAATAAATTTATTGAGGTAGATGGTGTTGTTACTAAAATTACCTCAGGTACATTTGTAAATAAATTATCTGTAACAATATCTAAACTAGCAGCTCAAACATCAAGCATTGACTCTATTATTTTTAAAAATACAAATACTGAATTGTATAATACATCACAAAATAATGGATCATTTACTAATGAAACTGAAGTTGTTGGAATTCAAGTTTTGTTTTCTACGACAATAATATTACCAACTGACGCTCCTGTTATAGCGGGCGATAAAGTCACTGTAAAATTAAATAAATTAAATGTATTTAGTTCATCCTCAGAATACGGAAATAGTAATAATAATCAAATAACAATACCAAGTTCATTAGTAAATACATCTGCGACTTCTATATCATTAGAAGTGACTTATATTGCCAACATATTAGATTTATTTTCATCTTCAACATCATCATTACCATCTAGTAAAATTGGAAATGGATATATATTAAATAATAATAATGGATTCAATAATTTTAGTCCAGTTAATATTTTAAGAAAAGAAAATCAGATAGTACAAAAAAATTCAAGCAATAAATTTTATATAGACTTATCAATAACTAATTCTGATTTTACTTTAACTGCGGCTAATGTATTATCAGTAATTAGATTATCTGATTCTTTAGAGATTTGGAATTCTGATAACATTGGTACGCTTTCTGCTAATTCAACTAATAATTACCAGCTACTTTTTAATGGATATAATTCACCAGCATCAAATGATATGGTTTTGGTTATTTACTATGCTGATGACATCAGAAGATTTCAACCATTTAGTTTTAATAATACTGTTATTAATACTAGAATTGACACATTAGATTTTAATGCTGCAACAAATAAATTTGAATTGCCTTTAAATAGCATAGCTAGCCAATCAAGTGGAGTTTCTTTTTCTATATTAGACCCTAATTCTAATATAACTTTTTTCTCAGTAACAGATGGATATATTAATTCTAATACTAGTTCCGCTACTGTTTCTAGTACTGCAACTAACTTTTCAACTTTAAATGATATAGCTCATAAAAAATTAAAAATAACAGGAAGTACAAATCCAAATAATAATGGTATTTATGATATTATAAGCTTTGATTCAAATACAAATAAAATAACAATAACTAATACACTTGATAAAATTATTAAAGATCAAGTATCTGTTATTAGAGTTTTAGATGGAAAAGAACTTTGGAGTTATTCTGGAGCTATAGATATAGCTAATAATAAGCTTACATTCCCAGTAACAGTAAATGCTGTAGCTGGAAATAAAGTATTTGTTTTATATTTTAATTTTAAAAATGCAAGAAAATCTCCTACTAAAATAATTGGAACAACATCAGATCAAGTAACAAATCCAGGAGTAGTAGTAATAAATGGAACTAGCTTTAATAAAGCATCTAATATTATTTTTACTGCAGTTAATACTGGATTAAAACAAAACATATCTGAAGCTGTAAGAAAAGCATTATCATTAAATTCATCAATATCTATCCCATCTAATGTTAAATTAGTTAAATTAATTAAATTAGAAAAGGTTATTACTGCAAGCTCAACAAATGATGAAGTGTTAAGTGTATTGACAACTTATGATATTAAGAATACTTATCTTCAAAGCAATATTTATTATGCAGATGAAGTAATTAGTAATTCAGCATTATTAAATCTTGATTTTATATTACCAAGTACAGATAATAATAACTTGAATACTGATATTCAGAATTTGCCTAAAATTGGAGACAAACTAAGAATTACATTTTATTATACTGTTGAGAATGATTCTGAAAACTTATCATATACTAAAAATGGTGTGTTATATACAAATAAAAAATTTGCATTTATTAATAAGTTATTTATAAATAGCGGATTTAGCACTTCTCAGTCAACTAAATTTACTATGACATCATTTACTCAACCAAGTTTAGGTGCAAGATATAAAGTTTTTTATGATTACACAGCACCTAAGCAAAATGAGAGGGTATTAATCTCATATGATTATAATAAATTAATTGCTGATGTAACTTTTGATATAGAATCTTCTAGACCTATTAATGCAGATGTTATTGCAAGGCAGTCTAAGTTAATATCACTTGATTTAATAATGAATGTTGTTATAGCGGATACCTATAAGAGCTCAACGCAAAATGTTTTACAAAATTTAAGAGATCAATTAGTAAGTGCAATGACAACCACTGTTTTAAATGGTATAGTTGACAGTGTAACATTAATAAATGTCGCTCAGTCTGTTCCTGGAATTGCTAGAGCAAGAATTTTATTCTTTAATAAAACTGGCTCAAATGGACAAGTTCTTAAGTTACAAGCTCAAGCAGATGAGTATTTCTCACCAAATAATATACAAATAAATCCTGAAACTAGATAATTATGAAAAATTTAAGAATAATTAATGTAAAAGTTATTGATAACTCAAATATAGATGTTACATTTACTGATACATTAACATATAATTTAACAATATCTAATGTTTCAATAATAGCAGATACTATTAATGTTCCAAATTCTCAGGTATTGTCTATTAAAGTAACAGGCAATACATTATCGATAAATTGTAATACATTATCTCAATTAGCTACTTATTTTTTAAATTTTAAATCAACACCATTGCACCCATTTATATCATTAAATGGCGAATCAAGAATATCAGAAGACGGTGTAACTAATGTATATTTAATTACCGCTCCATTAGCGCCAGATAATGTTATTAAAAATTCTTTCAACTCTTTTTATAAAGATAATATTTATGGACTTGATGATGATCAAACATTAGTTAGCAAATATATTAATGGATTATCTATTGGATTATCAAAATGTTTATATGATATTGGTCAAATAAAAAATGAAAATTATTTATCTTTTACAGTAACAGATGAGCAAAAAATAAGAAGCAAGGGTGCATTTGATAGATTAAATGAAGAAAGCGCTTATCAAATAATAAGAGTTGGTTTAACTCCAACTGGAACAAATACAAATACCAGTATTACTTTCGATCCATTTCCTTCTTTCCCAATTACACTTCAAAAACAATCTAATGTTGAAACATTAACGGCTGATTCTATAGATGAAGTTGGTAAGTTTAATATAAATAATTTAACATTTAATTTAACAAATAGTCCTGTTACAAAAGTAACTAGTATTATTTTTACATTTGCTACTGCAAATTCAAGTTATACATATAATATATCCAATTTAGGATATCAAATTAAAAATTCTAGATATGATCAAGATTATGGTTTTTCATATGCATTATTAAATGAAAATCAAATTAGAATAAGTGATAAAGTTCTAGAAGATACTAATTTTGCTTTAAATAGTATAATTAAAGTTGATATAAGATATGAGTCCAAAAATTTAGGAAAAGTTATTGGATCTGATTCTGTATCAGTTTATACATCTTTACTTTCTAGTAGAGAAGTGTTACCACCTATTATTAATATCTTTAGTTTAAAAAATGCTCCAATAATTGATAGCAGTGGAAATATTCCAACTATAAATGGTGTTACATTTATAGACCCTAATTCTAATATTCCAGGATCAAAACATCCTGCATTTGTAAAAGAAATTCCATTTAGATTAAATGGATTGCCAACAATTCCTGGACAATATTCAATTGATTATGCAAATGCAACCATATATGTTTATGGTGAAAATTTACTTAATGATGGCACTGGTCCATTTCCTCCTTTAGCAACTTATAATTATAAATTTACATATAAATCAGATTTGGATTATATCTATGATCCTGATCTATTAGATATAGTATCTTTGCCAAACGGTAATTTAATTAACTTTAATGGTACTGTAAATTTTAATTATGAACAAGTTTTAGTTCCTGATATTGATTATAAAGCAAATCTCCACAAAGAAGCGTTAGCAGAACGAGTAGATAATAGATTAGTTGCACTTAATGCACTAAGAACAATTAACTCTCCAATAACTGATGCATTTAGAGTTTATAATGAAACGTCTGGTGAAATTTATCAAATAGATAGGTTTGATGATAATAAAATATATTTCAAATATAATAACCCTCCAAGATTAGCAGTGCAAGTCGGAGAAAGAGTTTCTTTTAAAAATGAAATTAATGAATTATTATTTGTTAATACATCTTATGTAAATTCAAATAATTTAAAAATATTTAAAATTTTATTAGATAATAATACAGTTACCTCTTCTACTGAGGATTCATTAGCATCATCGTTTAATACAAGCTTAATATTTTCTAATGGCAATGTTTTTATTAAAGAAAAATGGTATAATAAAGATCACACCAGTAGCCAAAATATAAACAGATTATATAACCTTGGCGAATATGTAGTAGATTATGTAAATGGAATTATCTATTGTGCAGTATCTAATTCTCAATCTTTTGATATAGGCACAGCCACTTATAAAAGTAATAAAATATCACCTATATTCGGTCATTTAATTAGTGTAGAAGATATTTATTATAGAATCAGCGTTTTAAATCCTAAAAATAAACAATTTAAATATACATCTTTTGCTGAGGGATTTATAATACCAGAATCATTGGATTCATCAGACGAAATTTATTTAAATGGAACTATTGGATCACCATATCAATTATATAATAATTCAGTTGGTGCTTTTATTAATTTTACATTTGCCGCAGGAGTTACTAATCAGGTAAAATTCACAAGATCTATTTATGAATATTCTGATTTATTAAATAGTACTTATCCATTAAATTTCGCACACACAAGCACAAGTAATGGATTTAACATATCAGTTAATTCTATAAATAAAGAAACATTTGAAAGTGTTAAAAATAACGGGTCTTATTATTATGTTAATATAAATGAAAATATACCTTATTTGTCTCCAAATATAACTTATACATTTAGTGTAATTAGAACTTCTGACTCTGCTCAGTTATGGAATGGTTCTGGTACAGTTGTGGCTGGCAGTACACTTAAATTAATATTACCTGGAATAAATTCAACTACAACTGGTGATTTTGTAAAAATAGTTTATTCATTTACAATAAATAATTTATCCAGAATAATAGTTGACTATAATAAAGGTGATTTATTTGTTGATTATACTAATGTAGCTGATGAAATTATTGTAAGTTATGAATATGGCGATAATTTATTAGACTTTCGTGAAAGCAATTCAATTCCATTTGATACTGCATATTATGTATCTTATAAAGTTGGTGCTTTAAGAGAAGCTTTATTAAGAAATTTTGCAACATTAATAAATGTTCCAGAACTATCTAATTTTAATATAGACTTTAATCGTGAAAGATACAGAGATGCTATCTATGCAGCATTATCTTCTTTTATACAAGGTCCAACTTTAACTGCAATAAAAAATATTGGAAAAACAATATCACATATTGAGCCAGAAGTAACTGAATCTATTTTTGAAAATTGGTCATTAGGTAATAGTATATTAGTTCCACAAACAGTAAATACTACTGGTGAATTTAATTTATTATCAGCCAAATATAATAATGGTGTATTAATAAATTCAGTAGATCAATCTATTAAATTACCAATTAATTCTAATATTAGATTAGAAGAAGGTACTTTTGAAACATGGTTACTTCCACAATGGAATGGATTAGATAATGATGCAGATCTTACTTTCACTATATTAAAAGATGGATACGCTATAAATCCATATGAAGTATTTATTGGAGCTGCAGAAGATCATCCAGTTATTTTAAACGGAGCATTTAGCTTAAACAAAAATTCAAAATCTATTGGAACTCCAAATGCTAATAAAGAAGGAATATTTATTTATTATGACAAAGATAGTTCAAATAGTTATTATAGATGGTATGTTAAAGTAATTGACGGATATGATCGTATTGACGGATATTATGATGGATATACAGACGGATATGCTGATGGGTATGCGGCAAATTATAAAATAACTATTACTACTAATGGTAAATTTTATGATGCAAAATCAATAATAATACCTAAACCATCAAATATGTCTATGGTAACTTCAGTTAGAAGTATTAAATTAACAATAACTGGAGGACTACAAATCAATGAGGGCATAAGTTTCTTATCTGACTTAGAACATTATATATTAGATTTTGGAAAATTAAAAGACCAAAGTAGATTATCTTTATTTAAAGACACTAGTGGGTATATTGTATTTAAAATCTTTGATAAAGATAAAGTTAGTTATTCTATAAGCTCAGATGTTTCTAGCTGGAAATCAAATGAATTACATCATGTTGGTATTTCATGGAAATTAAATACTTTAAATAATAGAGATGAAATGCATCTATTTATAGATGGCTTTGAAGTTCCAAATATTATTAAATATGGTCAAAAATTACAACCATATTTACATGAAAAATTTAGAGCAATAAATAAAGAAGAAGTTGCTGGGTTAGCTTCTAAAGACATTGTATCTTCTATAGACCTAATAACAACTTCAGGAAGTAATATTGTTAGCTCTGTTATAAATTTTAGTGCGCTCAATATTACAGTAGGCGATACAATTCATATTAATGAAACTGGCTTTAGTTCATCTGGATATTTAATAAGCTCTATTAATGGACAGCAATTAGTTTTAAATTCTATTATGCCATTAACATTATCTAATGGTAAATTTACAATTAATAAAACTAATTTTACAGTTACATCTGATATTGATATTGCTACAAATACAGCAGTTTATACAATTCATCCGGTTATATCTGGCGTTGATTTATCTACAACTATTAATTCTTCTTCAGTATCTTCTGCAAGTACAAATTTTGAAACAAGAGGTGTTAAGGTAGGATATTCAATTAGTATAAGTAACTCTTTGTTGGAAATTGTTTATACCATATTATCTGTTTCTGGCAATACTTTAATTATTACAGATCAATTGCCTGTCACATTATCTGGAGCAACATATAGAATATATAGTAATACAGAAAATGAATTATATGGAACTAGAGCTCTTAGACCAGATTATGCTATCTCTAAAGAAGATGTAACTTATAATAATGTATTAACATTATCTAATAATACATTTGCTGGTGATTTAATAGTTATTAGAACTTTTGGACTTAACCATAGAAGAATTAAGCAACAAAATTATATTTGGAGTGATAACGCAGAGAATGTATTAATGACAAAGTTACCTCCTCCAATATCTTTGGATGAGGTTAAAATTACTAAAATAATTTTACCTTCAACAATAATTAATTCATCTAATGCTACATTAATATCAGGTATATATTACGCTAATACATTTTCATTATACCAGCCATCTGTATCTGTAGAAGGAAAGAAAATCAGCTTTACAATTAGCGGATTGAATGTTGATTTTACTGTACCAGTAACTGTTACTGTTAATGGAAATACTGGAACTGAAATATTAACTTTCACTGATTATGGAACTAAAACTACATTAAATAATTTTAATACAATATCTTCTATTAATGTATCAGTTAAACCAATAAATACATCTAAGACTGCATTAGTTTTAGAAGCCAGAGAATCAAGATCTATTACGACTATTGACGGATATTCTGATGGATATTCGGATGGGTATACATCTCCAGTTATTAGATTTAGTTATCATATGGGAGGAAACTATACATTAAAAAACGATTCTAGCAATTCTGTTCGTGATGAAAATAATTTATTTAGTTCTTTGCATGTAAATAATTATTTATTAATTCATTCACCATCATCAGTTGCAGGATTTTATTTAATTACTGGAATATCTTCAGATAGGCATTCATTAACTATAACTCCAACTAATGCATCTTCTAGCTTGCCATTACCAAGTTTCACAAATGGAATTTATCAAATATTAAATGTTAGTGAGTATAGAAGCGGATTGCAAAATGGATTCTTTACATTTGAACAATTAACATCTCCTGGCGTCCCATATTACTTAAATAAGGGATTTTATGAGTTAGACTATCAAACTTATGCAAGAATTAAATTTGATCCATTAAATGATTATATTTATTTTGGAAGTAATTTTGAATCTGCGCGTCAAGCAAACGCAATATTAGACCAGGTTAAAATATATTCAATTATGTTAAATGATACTAGAGTTGGTGAAACAATACCTAGTAATAAAAGGTCTATTACAAAAGACTTTAATTCATTAAAACCATTAAAAGTAGACTCTAATACATTAGCATTATTAGATTTTAATACATTTCCATTTATTAATAGCGCTAACTTCTATAGTAATATTAATTATAATAAACAACATTTTCAATCATCAATTGTTATTAATGAAAATTTTAAAAATAGCGTAGCTATTTTAGATAAACCAATTATGTTGTCAAATGAAGGAATATTAGATACTAAAAAAGCTGGAACTATTGAATTTTGGATGAATCCAATTTATGATACATCTAATGATCCTAATACAAGATTTTATTTTGATGCATTTGGCGCAGTAGTAGAGGATGCTATAAGCACAAATAATGTATCTGTAAAAATACCAGCTTTAGCAAGCTCAATTTTAAGTGTTAAATTAAAATATGGAGACCAGTCTATAGATTATTTTGCTGGTGGTAAATTAGAAATTGATACTCAAAATGCAATTCAAGAAGAAGGCATGAGTATTAATAATTCTTCTCTAATAGTTTCACAATCAATTTTGCAAGTAATAAGTGTAAAAATCGAAGGTGATTTAACTGATACTGATTATTTTGCTAATGGATCTGTTGGAACTGATTTAAAAACTATATATTTGGGAAAGACTTTGCCACAAAATAGCTTGTCATTAATTACAACTTATCAAACTGTAGAGAATAAAAAGGTTAAACATAATTCGCAAGTTATTAGACTTAATAGAAAATTACCATATCAAAATACACCAGTTATAGTTAATTATATTCCTAAAGGATTACAAGGAGATAGAATATCTATTTTTAAAGATATTTATGGATATATGAATTTTTCAGTGTCAGCTTCAGGAATAGATTATTTATTAAGAGCACCTACACGTTGGGCAAAAAATACTTGGCATAGAGTTAAGGCTAGTTATAAAATAAATGGTGGTCTTGGCACTGATGAAATTAGATTATTTTTAGATGGATATGAATTTAATAATGTATTATTTGGTTCAGGAATTGTATTTGGAAACAATCCAATAGTAATGGGATCTTCTATGCCAGGTGACGGATATAATATTACTGGTAATATTATATTCAAAGACTCTATAAATAATTTATTTATAGGCTCAGAATATAATGGTACAAAACCAATTTATAGTATAATTGATAATTTTAGAATAAGCAATATATCTAGACCTATTTATGCGCCTTATGGTGAATCATTAGATGTTAATTATAGTAAAAATTTAAGTACTGCTTTCCCAGTTACAGAAGATTTGTTTACTACCTATTTAATGGATTTTGATTACATATCTGATTTAATTACAGATTTTGCTATTTTAAAAAATAGAAAGAGTGGGTTATTTGATTTCTCAATTAATATTATAGATAGCTTAGGTATAATTAATAGTGATACTAAAATAAAAGAAGTATTGGAAAAATTAATAAAAGTTCTTAAGCCAGCAAACAGTAGGGCATTTATTAAGTATAGTTAATGAGAGATTAAATGACAAAAAGAACACCTATTTCAGCTAAGCAAAATGTCTGGTTTGATTCACAACAAGTTGATAATGTAGATCTTACTTTAGAGCAAGATAGTAATAATACGATCCAATCTTCTTTAATTAATAATCATATTGGCACCGGAGTTTTACCAGAAGTATTGGTTCAAAATATACTTTTTGACTCTAGTTTGGCGTCAGGCTTTCTTGATGGTAAGATAATTTCTGCACAAAATCAACCTGCTGATAATAATTTTGGAAATCAATTAGAAGTCCAATTAACTGGATCAAAAGCTTATGGAAAGAGATCTGTAAAATTTTGTATTATAGGCTTAGATTTTCAAGGTAATTTGCAATATGAAACTTTTTATTTTAAAACTAATGAGATTCAAATAACAAAAAAACATTTCACTAAAATATTGTTATTATTATTTAATGATTTTATTGGAAACACTTTATTATCTTTTAATCTTGGTGGAAAAATAACTGTTAAAGAAGCTAACCCAATGTCTTTATCAAGAGATCCTTTAATGATATCTCAAGATGTTGAGCCTAATTTATTTTTCAGAGATTTCTTTTTAGATGGTTTCACATCTTTGCAGTCATTACTTCAATCTGCTTTGCCATTATATAATATAGATGATCTTGGTATTTTTACATCACAGCTTGATAATAAATCTCTTTTAAGCGGTGATGTCACAACTCAAATAGGTCAAAAATTTCAAGCATTAACTAATAATATTCAAAAAGTATCATTGCTCTTGTCTGTAAGAAATCAAAGCTTTGGTAATGAAGCTGATCTTGCTTGGACTGGTGATTTAATTATAAGTATTTATCCATTACAATCGTTAGTGGAATGTGCAAGTGATATTGCGCCTAATTTACCAATAGAATTTTCTCCATCTAATATTGCCTTAGCTCAAATTAGTATTAATTATGCAACTTTGCAAGAATCTGGTGTTGTTTTAGATTCAGTACCTCAACCAGTAGATTTTGTGTTTAGTAACACTCCTATTGCAGCTGGAACAGTATTAAATATTGGTAGTTATTACGCAATATCAGTTAAAAGAACAGGGTCCGCTGATAAATGTGATATTTTAATTGCAGTTGGTGGTGATAGATTAAGTGATTCTAGGATAACTACTTTTACAGGTACACTGTGGGTTGATATTCCAGAAGAAGATTTATGGTTTAAAATTTGGACAGATTCTGCAAAAATATCTGATGGTCAAGGATATGAATCTGGTCATGGAATTATTATTCCTAAAACTATTCAAGATAATATAACCTTAACCACCATTGATAATTCAATGGGTAAAATAAAATTCACGGGCAATAATGTTTATCAAGCCGTAATATCAGCTATAACAGAAGAGTCTGATTCAATACCAGATCAAAGAACAGGTAATCCTGTTTATTCTAGAAAACAGTTTGTTCCTAAAGTAGAGTTATTAAATTCTATAGATGTTTCTAATTTAGAAAAAGCATCCGATCCTTTGATTGTTGGAGCTATTGCTGATAAAAATAGAAAATTTTTTGATGCTGTTAATGCAACAATCAATTCTAAATTATATAGCGCTACATTAGTTAATAATGAAATGATTATCAAATTAATAGATGACCCTACTGACTCTGTTAGATTTGATACAACCGTAAATACATTAGCATCTAATTTATTAAACGGAGATTTTGTTGGAGCTAAAATATATCCAAATATTTTAGATACGAATAAGTTTTATCGTATAGCAAGCTCTAGTTTATGTTCAATGACATTAGGTGATGTTAATGGTGATGGTATAATAGATTTAACTGATTTAGCTTTATTAAATAGTTATTTAAATTATAATCTTAATGTTGGATTACCAGCAAATTCAGCAATAACTACTGATGGATACACTACTACATTTACAAATGGATATAGTGCGTATACATCGCCATTTATTGATTTATTTACTGTAAACTTTCAAGTTGTTAAAAAATCAAATAATACAGTCATTGCTTCGGGAAGTAATGGTGTTTTAGTTGCAGATCCAAATGATAAAAGATTAGCTAGATTTACTAGTGCTACAGTTAATTTTAATTCAATTTCAGCAATTACTGATTATAGATTAATTATATTAAATTCAACCACGTTGCAAAATTATGGTGGGTTTGATATTACAAGTGTATCATCATCCAATGTTATTACAATTAAAAAAGTTTTCTTGAATTCAGAAACTATTAATCAAATGTTAAGAGCTGACATTGATGGTGATTTTTATGTTACAAGTAATGATGGATATTTGTTACAATCTTATATAGATAGATTATCTATAACAACAGCTACTACACCTCCATATCCAGGACCAAGTTCTAATGCATATGCTAAAATTGGAACTAAATTTAATGTTATAAAGTTTATTCTTGAAGATTTTTCAGATAGAGCAGATGATTACTCTTCAGTTGTATCTGGTAGAGCAACCGCTATACATATAGTTCCAGATATTTTTAATGATGGATATGTTGACGGATATTTTGCAAATCGTAATTTCTATTCTAGCCCTGTAAATTTCTCAATTCAAAAGAAATTAACATGGGACGAATCTCTAATAGTTGCTAATAGTCATCCTAAATTAGTTCCTAGTATATTTAATACTCTTACTGGGTACATTGAACCATCTTGTGCATTAAATGGAACATCTTGTAATACTTATCCTATACCACCTGAATTTAATCCTGGCAAAGTAGACTTCTTTGTTCCAAATGATTTAATCATTGGACCTGGTGGATCTATAAAAAAAGTAGATGGTAATTTTTATAAAGAAGATTTTGAAGTAGGTACAATTACATTTGAAGTTCCAACAAATGAATTTGAAAGAGAACATACAATAAGTATCTTTGATAATTTTGTTCTTAATTATAATGATACAGGTTTAACTAGAATTGGTTTCCCTGCTATGAAATTTGCTGATTGTTCATATGTAAGCTCTAGCGCATTATCAAGTAATCAAGTAAGATTCTCAGCATCAATGCAATCATTCTCTCCTAATATTGATGGATATAGTTATGATGGTTATTCAGGACCTATTGTAGATGGCAGAATTGGTGTTGCTATAAATTATTCAACTGGTGACCTTACATTGAATTTCACTAATTTATATCAAGATGCAATATTGACTACTATTAGTACTAAAATTCAAGTTAATGTGTATTTGAAAAAAGCTGGATTTAATAATACACCATTGTTTGTTAATGCCGCTAAAGTTAAAAATTTGCTGGGCATAACGTAATTTTAATAAATTGACAAATAATTAACAGCGCTTATATTGTTGGTATGAAAATATTAAATTTATTAAAATTACCATCCCCAAAAGATCTAGGTAGAACAAAGAGCGATTTAGGTGGCTTACCAATAAGATATTTAAATCCAAATAGTTACTGCTGGGAAGATTATTATGAAGAGTTAAAATCTTTATATCCTAAAAGATTTTTCATTTTAAAAACTTTACCAGAATTTGTTAAGTATAGAATTTTGAATCGATTTATTTATCCATTAACAAAATTAAAAAATTGGATAAAATACAATCTAATATATAGAAATCATATTGTTAATTTATCACAACCATGTCATGATGTTACTCATACCGAGTGTTATCATTATGGATGGATTGATACTGATAAAAAGATATTATATGCTGTTTTTAATATCTTTAATGATTTCATTAAAAATGAATATAAGCATCTTTATAAACCTACAGATAAAGATATCGAAGATGACGAATCTTTAATTGAGCAAAGAAAGCTTGTCTTAGAGATAGAGGATATTCATTATTGGTGGAATTATCAGCGTATATTTGATCAGAAAAAATTATCAGAATTAAATCCTAGAGATTTTGAAAATTATGAAAAATTATATTCTATGTTATCAGGAAAAGAAAATGAAATGCTTAATAGATTAATAAAAATTAGAGAGTCTCTTTGGACATAATTTGTTTTCAAAATCTTATTTAAAAAACAATTTGAATCATTGATGACTTTGGGCAATTATGGTATATATAAATTATCATCACGGGATGATATTTAACCAAACTAAATTCATTAGATGGCGCAAAATAGAGTAGGGCATTTTTGAAAATTTTAATTAAACAATTTTTAGGAAAAAATCACAGCTGGTCGGTAACAGGATGGGGTATAGCTCAAGGACTAATTAATTTAGGGCATGATGTACAATTATTTTCTACTGATGGCATTAAAAACCTACCAGCTTCATTAAAATCAAATTTAATAGGTTATGTAGAAGAGAATCAATCTAAAGTAGTAGGAAGATTGCCTGATAAAAATTATGATTGTCAAATAAGTTATACTGCTATGAGGAATTTTCCTAATTATTTAAGTAATGGAAACAAAAATAGATTTGGTATTTGGACTTATGAATGGGCTGGTAAAAATGTATTACCAAATGGATTTCCTAGAAATTACGTACATTGCGATTATATATTAGCGCCTTCTAATTTTTCAAAACAAATATTTTTAGATTCAGGGATCCCGGATAATCATATTAAAGTAATTCCTCATGGAATTAATTCTATTAACTATAATAAAACTGAAACAATAAAATTTGCAACAAATAAAAAATTTAAAATATTATCAGTATTAACTCAAAATCATATTAGAAAAAATATACCTGGTATATTAGATGCATACGGAAAAGCATTTAATAAAAAAGATGATGTTTGTTTAATTATCAAAGGCAAAGGAAAAGCAGTTAAGCAATCTTTTGAAATATCATTAGATGATTGTTTAGCGAAGTTTAAAAAAACTTACCCTGATCATGCTGAAATAAAATTATATTCTGAATTTGTCGAAGACATGTCTATCTTATATAGAAGCGCTGATTGTCTATTTGCATTATCAAATTGTGAAGGATTTTTCTTTCCAGCATTGGAAGCATTAGCATCTGGTAAATTAGTAATTGCTCCTAATTGGGGCGGTCAATTAGATTTCCTAAATGAATCTAATTCATTGTTAGTTAATGGTAAAGAAACTAGAGCTAACCCTAAAAGTATGTATTGGGAGCATAATAATAATGCTATTTGGTTTGAGCCAAATATAGATGATGCTGTTAATAAATTGCAATTTGCATATAAAAATTATGAATCATTAAATCAAAAAAATGAATTGCAAAAAACTTATATTCATAATGAATATGATTGGACTAATATTACTAATAAAATAATAAATTTATGCAAATAAGAAGATATTTAATTTTAAATCGTAAAGGTAAAATTATTAAGGAGCCCTGTAATAGTATTTTATCTTATATCATTAGTAAAATGACTAAAGATTATTTAATGAGCGAGTTTTATAAAACTATTGATTTAATTAATAATGAAAGTCAAAATGAGAACGATACAAGCAATAAATAAAACTAATCAAAAGTATTTAGACCATCAATATATTACTGGTATTTATTGTAAATGTCCAGATTGTAATGGTGATATAATTTATGGAGCGGTTTCATGTCCAGATGAAAAATATGGATGTATAGCTTGCCATTATAATTATGGATGTAGAAGTTGTAAGGCGGTATTTCAGATTATTTTTGAAAAAGATAAATATGATGATATGCCAAGTGAGCCATTTAAAGTTATTGAGGAAATTGGAGAGGCTCTTATTAACCTAAGAGCAATTAGAAAATTAAAATGATGCTAAGTATAGTAATATCAATATTTAATAAATGGAAATTTACAGAGTCCTGCATAAATGATCTTGCTCAATTGCCAGAAGATCATGAATTAATTATAATTGATAATGCCAGCACGGATGAAACTAGTAAAGAAATTATACCACTTTTTGATACTTTAAATCTTAAGTATCCAGCAGGATGCAAATTAAATTATTTTAAAAATGATAAAAATGAATTTCATTCAAAAGCATGCAATATAGGTTATTATAAAGCTAAAAGTGAAAATATATTATTTTTAAATAATGACATTAGAGTAAAAGCTAATCACTTAACTTGGACATCGAATATTATTAATGCATGTAAAAATGATGTATTGGTTGGACCTACAATGGGACAATTAGATAAACAATTAAATTTTGTTAAAGAGGCTAATCAATACTTAGATGGAAATTCATATATAAGCGGTTGGTGTTTAGCAGGTAATAAAAAAACTTTAAGTAGATTAGATAATGGAACAAATAAAATTTGGAATGAAAATTATCCCATGTATTTTAACGATGCTGATTTAAGTTTTCGTGCTAAAAAATTAGGTATTAAACTTGAAGTAATTCAATTGCCTGATGTTATTCATTTTGGAAAAATATCATCTAAACAATTAGATGTTAATAAATTATATAATGAAGGTAGAAAAGTTTTTTTAAAAGATTGGCAAAAATAAGTATTTTATGGATAAAGAAGTTATTAATGCAAAAATTTTATTTAACAATATCATAGCTAATGAAGGCTTGATATTTGATTCTGAATTTATACATTTACTTGATAAATCTATATGCTATTATGTTCCTAATATGATGAATATGCATCGAGAAATTTGGTATGAAGAAGTTTTGATAATATTTTATTATAGTAATAACATTCATAATAGTGATGATATTTATTACTATAATAATAATGGAAAAATAAATAAATTATATTTTATATCAATTAGCTCATATGATGAAATTTTAATTAAATTTAAAAAAATATGCAATGTTATAGATCATAGTGTTGAAATACCTGAAGATGCAATGCCATTTTTTCATATTATTAATTATGAGCATTTAAAAAAAATAATTAATTTAGTATCATTTTCATGAAACTATTAGAATATGAATTAAGTGATTGGTTTCCTTATTTCCGCACTAAATATCATTGTTGGTGTAGAACATATACATACAAATCATGCACTATTTATCTTAGTTTAATTCAGGATCATTGTGATAATGAGTTATTTAAAACTTGGAAGCTTGATTATGGGTTATCTCCATTTAAATTACGCAATATGTTTGATTTATTTAATCATAATAAAAAATATAATAAAAATGAATTAAAGCTTGCTAAGCAAGATGTTGATAATTTAATTTTAAAAATTAACAAACTTAAAAGTTTTCTTTAAAGATAAAGGTGAGAGATTATGACGTTATTAAATAAACTACTTATATTTGTAGGAACAGTGATTTTACTTGGATTGTTTGGGTTTACTATATATAAGTTAAATGAAATATCTAATAAACAATTAGTAATTGAATCATCTTTAGTTGCTCAAAAAGAATTAGCAGATAACATTATGAGAAGTCAATCTCAATATGCTAATAAAAATGATATAGCTAATTTAATTAAAGAAAATAATGTTAATTTAAAAGCAATACAAGATGATTTAAGTAAATTACACGCTGAAATTAGTTCAGTTAATATTGTGACTGCTCACAGTAAAGGTCAATCTGGAAATAATCTTCCAAGTACTGGTACTGGTAACTCAAATCCAAATCCAATCAGTCCATCTAATCCAGATCCATATGGATATTTAAAAAAAGAACAAGTACTTACTTTAAATGAAAATTTTAGTAACGTTCAATTACCAATTGGTAAAGTTGGATTTAGTGCATGGCAAGAAAAACCTTGGAGCATTAATATATCTCCTCGTGAATATAAAGTAATTAATGTAATTGGCACTGACGAAAATCAAAGAAATTATGTTTATAATAAATTTATTGTAAAAATTGACAACAAAGATTTCGATATTAAAATCTCCACAGCAGAAACAAAGCAAGAATTTCCAGAAGCTAAATTTAGTTTTTGGAATCCAAGATTATTTTTAACAGCTGGTGGAAGTATTAATTTGACTCAAGCCCCAATACAAGGTTCAGCTAATGCTGGAATTACTTTAGGCATTATGAGCTATGGTCGATATAAAAGAAATCCTGACATACAAGTATTACAATTAGGAGTGGCTTATCAATCAGGCACAAATAGAATTTCTGCTATAGTTAATCCAGTTAATTTTAATATTGGAAGATTAGCTGGGCTAGAAATTATAAATAATACATACATAGGTCCATCTTTACAAGTTGATACTATGGGAAATATATTTACCGGAGCTAATATTAGCTTAGGATTCTAAAATAGAACAGGGTATTTTTATAAAATGAAAAAATGCTCGCCTGATATATACGTAAACGCAATGACTTATTTGTTATGTAAGCTTGAATTTAATAAAACATGATTAAAATATTAACATTAAATTGGAATGGTAAAGATAAATTACAAAGATTGTATCCAACATTATTAAATGCATTTGATGGTTTAAAATGGGAGTGGTATATTAAAGATAATGGATCTAAAGATGAATCGCTTCTCTTAGAAAGAGAATGGAATAATTCTCAAATACATTTTGTAAAATGCGATCATAATAATGATAATTTTGCAAAAGGATGTAATATTTTATATAAAGAGTCATCTTCAAAAGAAGATGATTTTATTCTTTTATTAAATAATGATGTCATTTTTAATGATAATGTATCTGTTAAAAATATGACCAAGATTTTTAATGACAAAGATGTTGGCTTAGTCGGAGCAAAGCTATTATATAGTAATACAAATAATATTCAACATGCAGGCGTTATTTTTGATAGAAAAAGAGCTTCTTTGCCTTGCCATTTTATGGCGAATAAATCTAATAAAGAGTTTGA
>TARA_R110000868_G_scaffold90895_3_pt1 | contig 28145 bp, 44 predicted proteins | sample TARA_R110000868 | Tara Oceans TARA_R110000868 (sample SAMEA4397489) | marine metagenome | biome: Polar Biome; feature: [SRF] surface water layer (ENVO:00010504); material: water (ENVO:00002006), including particulate matter (ENVO:01000060) such as... | depth 5 m | reverse complement strand
AGGAAGTCAGTTGGCTAACTTAGTCAACCCTCCTGTTGTAACTCCACCTTTACCGTGGAATACACCAGCTATATAATATAAGAAGGGCAAACCGCTGGCCCAAACAGCGGCAAATATACGGAGAGTATCAAATGGAAAAAGTAACTTTATCAACGCAACTGGTAAACGGCATTTTGCAATACTTGGGCAATCAGCCTTTTGTACAAGTAGCCAATCTGATTAACGGCATTCAGGATGAAGCTAAGGGTCAATTGCCTGAAGCTCCTACTGAAGCTCCAGCAACGGAGTAGTGTATGGCAGAGATTGACCCTATTAAAGTTGGCGTTATGTGGCAAAAGATGGAGACTATGGAACGAGAAGTTTCTGAATTGCGTGCTGATGTCAAAACACTTTTAGCAATGGCTAACAAATCTAAGGGTGGCTTATGGGCTGGGATGATGGTTGTCTCAGCTGTAAGTTCTTTGGTAGGGTTTTTCTCTCATTATTTTTCTATTAAATGATGCCCGATGGATTTCTCATTGAAAAATTAGCACCAGCACTTGGTGGATTGTTCGGTGGATTAAGTTTGGCAATGTTTTGGACTCCTGAGAAATTACAGGAAAAAGGTAAGGTTGCAAGTGTCTTTATTGCTGGTGGTATTTCCGCAATGGCGGGTTTTGCGTTCACAGGGATTGCTGCTGAAAAACTAGGCATTGGTTCTGAAAAGTTAGATGTGCTAATTGGTTTGGCTTGGGTTTTAGGTTTGTGCAGTATTGCTGTGATTAATTGGGTATCCAACTACATGAGTAAACGTGAGCATATGGATATTTCAGAAGTAGCAGAAGAAATTAAACAAAAAAGAGCAAAGAAATGACATTAATACATTGGCTCATGTCTATCTTAATTATTGAACTAATTGCAGTTTTTGTCGTAGCTTTCTTAGCCTTTTCAGGATTCTTTACTGATATGCGAATGTTGTCAAAGGTTGGTATCTTTGTGATGACAACAGGTTTAATGGTGCAGGTTATGCGTTCATTACACTATTTTGAGTATGGTGCGTACCCAGTAGATACTTTGTTTCCGCTATGGATAACTAAAGATATTGGTGCATCAATTATTATTTTTGATTTGGCTTTGCTTCATTTTAGGAGGGGTAAAGAATGTTAGGACTTGATGCAATACTAAATATTGGTGGCAAGTTAATTGACAAGCTAATCCCCGATCCAGAAGCTAAGGCCAAGGCACAGTTGGAATTAGCAACACTAGCCCAAAACGGTGAGTTGGCTCAGTTACAGGCAGATTTAGATAGATTTAAGGCAGAAGTAGGGGATAGGGACTCTGCTCGTAAGGCTCATGCAGAAGTTTCAACTAGCGCCAATTCAACAAAGCTAGACAAGGCTGTAGTGCCTCTTTTAGCATTGGGAGTAGTAGGACTAGCATTTATGTTAATCGCTGTTCTGATGTTCGTGGACACGCCTGATAACCAACAACAACTAGTTATTTTTGCGTTAGGTTTTGTAACAAGCGCAGCAGGACAAGTTCTATCATTTTATTTTGGTTCAAGCCAAGGTAGCAAAGACAAGACTAAGGAAATAGAAGGGATGATTAGAAATGCTAAGTAATTGGGATAAGTCTTTTAATATGGTCATCGCCCATGAGGGTGGATTTACTAATGACCAACGTGACAAAGGTAACCATTTACCTGACGGTCGTGAAGGTTGCACTATGTGGGGCTGTACTCAGGCTAATTGGGAGAAGTATATAGGGCATGAAGTAACTCAAGATGATATGAAATTATTGAAGAAAGAAGATGTTAAACCGTTATATAAAAGAGATTATTGGGATGGAGTCAGGGGTGATGATTTACCTGCTGGCGTGGACTACGCTGTTTTTGATTTTGCTATTAATGCTGGACCAGCCGCTGCTCGTAAGATGATACAGAGAGCCCTAGGCGTAACTGCTGATGGTGCTATAGGTCCTGCAACAATGAAAGCAATTCAGGATTCTGATGGAAAAGAACTTATGCAAAAGTTTAGCCACAGCAAAGAAGAGTTTTATAAGTCATTGGATAATTTTCCAACCTATGGTAAAGGATGGTTAAAAAGGGTAGCTGATGTACAGAAATCCGCAGAAACAATGATTGTATAGGTTTTTATAGCAAAAAGTATTAAAATTACAACAACTGTTTGGGAAAAACGGTAGCCAAAATTAACTAGGGCAACTAAATATGACAGTCGCGGCCGTAATGACGTATGATTCGCTGGTCAATGACATCCAAACTTATTTGGAGCGTACTGACACGCAAACTCTAGAAAAGATTCCGCAGTTTATTATGCTTGCGGAACAGATTATTGCATCCGAAATTAAGTTTCTAGGCAACCTCACTGTGGCCGAAAGCAACATGGTTATAGGTGAAAACGTCATTCCTAAGCCTGCTCGTTGGCGTAAAACTGTTTCAATGAATGTAACTGTTGCTGGTCAGCGCCAGCCAGTATTATTAAGAACTTACGAATATATTCGTGAATACTGGCCAAATCCAACGACTACGTCTGTGCCGTTATATTTCTGTGACTATGACTATGAGCATTGGCTTGTCGGTCCTACGCCTACTTTGGGCTACGCTTATGAGGTTTTGTATTATCAACGTGTCCAGCCTTTGGACACAGCGAACCAATCAAACTGGTTTACCCAGTACGCCCCGCAGGCGTTGCTGTACGGCTCCTTGCTACAGGCCATGCCATTTCTGAAAAATGATGAGCGCATGCCTATGTGGCAGGGTAACTTTGACCATATTATTGAAGTCCTGAAAGCAGAGAATGTCACGCGTACGGCTGATCGTCAGGCGATTGTGAGGGATTCATGAGTTTTACTAGTCCATTTACTGGTCAGGTTATCCAACCGACCGATGTTTCGTATCGCAGCATAACGCTTGTTGCGGATAGTACCCTTTCTTGGCCAATCAATGGCAGCGCTACTGACAATGCCGCAGCTCGAGTTATGGATGTTACGTCCTTATCTAGCGGCCTTGTTTTGGCTGGAGTCACCGTTACTGGCACAGGTGGTCAGTGCTCATGCACCACGACTCCAAGTCTCTTTGTTGGTCAAGCCGTCGTTGTTACTGGAGTATCCACAGGTACTTCTGGAGGGATAACAACTGGTAACACCTACTACATCATTGCCACTAATGGTACAACGACGTTTACCCTATCGGCAACTTTAGGTGGAGCTGCGGTTGCTACAACTGCTGGAACTACTACTGGTCTCACATTTACCCTTGACTCCTTTACCTTAGACATGCCGCCTGCTAATCAGGCATCTGTAGGTATTGATGCATTATTTCGTAACGTCGGCTCTTACACATTTACTGTTAGGGACTATGTCGGCTCTCCAATAGTGACGATTGCAGCGGGTGAAGCAAAGTACATCTATCTAACTACTAATGCTACTACGGCTGGTACATGGGGATTAATTGCGTTTGGTGTTGGAACTTCTAATGTAGACGCCGCAACTCTTGCTGGTTTTGGCCTCAAGGCTATCTCAAACACATTAAATTCTGCAAACAATGTCAGCACGTTTGCATCAAGCTACACAGCGGTTGCTGCTGACAGAGCATCAACTTATGTATGGTCGGGCGGGTCGGGAACTCTGACCCTGACCTCGGCCGTGACCTTGGGTAATGATTGGTACATGATGATCCGTAACGGCGGATCTGGTACTTTGACTATTGCTCCTGCTGGTGGCATTTTAATTAATGGCGCGTCAACAATATCATTAGCCCCTGCTGACTCTTGCGTAATTTGCTGCTCAGGATCTGCCTTCTTTACTGTAGGTTTAGGAAGAAGTACGCAGTTTAACTTTACTCAGCTTACTAAAGCTGTGGTGACTGGCAGTTATACTTTGACCGCGTCAGAGGCCGCGAACACAATACAAAAGTACACTGGCACGCTAACGAACAATGTAACCGTTGTTCTGCCGCAAACGGTGCAGGTGTACTACATCACTAACCAGACAAATGGTGGTGGGCCGGGTTATCAAATTACCTTTACTACAAGCGGTGGAGGTGCTACAGCAACTGTTCCCGCAGGCCAACAGGTTATCCTTCTTTGTGATTCTGTTAACTTGCTTAATGCATCAACAATTGCCGCTGGTGCTGTTAATGTGTCCTTAGTAGATGGTACGGTTGGTGCTCCTTCATTAAATTTTGCAACTGAAACATCAACAGGTATCTACCGCCCTAGTTCTGGAGAGTTTGGTATTGCCATATTAGGTGTTAAGCTTTTTGGCTTAACTGCAACAGGCTTAAATATTCCGGGGACTGGTAACTTTACTGGGGGTGTGCAAGGCGGTACCTTCTAATGGCTGCAAAAGTTTATACATTAGATACGCAGCCGGGGATCCAGCGCGATGGAACCGTGTTTGATAAGCAGTTCTACAACGACGGCCTTTGGGTACGCTTTCAGCGCGGACGCCCTCGTAAGATTGGTGGGTTTCGAGTTATTTCGGATCAGCTTACTGGACCATCAAGGGGTGTTTGGGTAAATCCTCAGAATGCATTTACTTCTATTTTTAGCGGCTATAACAATGGCCTACAAGTATTAACCATTGACAACAACGGTGTTGGTGCTGGTGTAGGTGACTTCACATTATCTAATTTTACGGCTTCAAACTTGAACATGTGGCAGTTTGATGGTTTCTATGACGTGGCAGGTACTGGGTTGCAGTCTCTTGTAGCTCACCCCGGTTTAAACCTTGCTGCTATCGATAATGATACGAATAGCCCAGTTTTGATTGGTGATATAACTGCCCTTACAATGCAGCAGGTAGGAGTGTTTATTGATACTGGAAGCACTACTAACCTAAGCCCTAATGTTACTTTTGCTGCACCTAACACCCAAATGGGAGCTGGGCAGACTGTCACAGGCTCAGGCATCCCAGCAAACACAACTGTAGTATCTGCTGGCCTTGTAAGTACTACGACTACCTTGGCTGGTGTTAACGTAACTGGCGTTGCAGGACAATTTTCTTGCAGTGCAACAACTTTATTAGTTAATCAAACTATTCTTGTAACTGGCACTTTGACAGGAACTGCAAGTGGAGTTTCTGCTGGAACCTATTACATCATTGCTACGAATGGCACAACAACCTTTACATTGTCATCAACTTATGGCGGATCGGCAATTATTACTACGGCAGGCACAACAAGTGGCTTAACCTTTGTTGTACAAGTTTCTAGTTTATGGACGGTCGTATTAAGTAACAATGCAACGGCTACGGCGTCGGTTGTTTTAACCTTTAACAACAATATTTCTGTTTCTGGCGGAGTTGTTTCTCTTCATCCGTACCTTTTTGTATATGGCAATAATGGCTTAATACAGAACTGTTCTGCTGGTAATACGAATGATTGGGTCTCTGCGGATGCAAATGCGACCAACGTGTCCACTGGTAAGGTTGTCCAAGGCCTACCTGTCAGGGGTGGATCAAACGCTCCGTCAGGGCTGTTTTGGAGTCTTGACAGCCTAATCCGTGTATCTTTTATTGGCGGAACTGGTACGCCTCCTCAGTACTGGCGATATGACATTATTAGTAGCCAATCTTCTATTCTTTCGTCGCAGTCTGCTATTGAGTATGACGGCGTATATTACTGGTGCGGTGTTGATCGATTCCTCATGTATAACGGCGTGGTCAAAGAGATTCCGAATAACATGAACCAAAACTACTTCTTTGATAACCTAAACTATGACCAACGTCAAAAGGTTTGGGTGACTAAAGTTCCTAGGTTTGGTGAGATTTGGTGGTTCTATCCTCGAGGCGATGCAACCGAATGTACTGATGCAATTATTTATAATGTGCGTGAAAATACTTGGTATGACGCAGGACTAGCGGTTGGTTCTCAACGCTCCGCAGGGTATTTTTCTCAAGTGTTTGCATTCCCTGTTGCCGCTGATTGGCATACAAGCGTTGCCGAGACTGTCTTTACTGATACTTTTAATGAAGTATCTGGTAGCGTATTTTTATACAGCGACACCTATAACACGCAAGTTGCTTTGCGTCAAGTTATTTCTGGCTCAAACATTGTTACAGGCACGACTGTAGTTGCAATCACGACAAGCAACATTAAGACTCTTGGGGCGATTACGGGTGGTTCTGCATATACGAACGGCTCTTACTCCAATGTAACCCTCACAGGAGGCGCAGGAGCGAACGCTAAGGCCACGATTGGAGTTTCTGGTGGCGCAGTAACTACTGTAACTATTACGGCTCGTGGAGCTGGTTATTTGGTGGGTGATGTTCTCAGTGCTACAGCGGCAAGTATAGGTGGTACAGGTTCTGGGTTTTCAATTCCTGTTACTGCTATTTATGTGCAGGCTATTCAAATGTCTGCCGCCGCTACAGGAACAGGGGCTGCCTCTCTTACTTTCTCAATTCCAGCTAATTTAGTTGATGTATATCAGCATGAGATTGGCACGGATCAAATCATTGGTCAGAATGTACGAGCAATTGCTAGTTACTTTGAGACTAATGACCTTGGTTGGGTAACTGGTGGACCTGCTCAACCGACCGCTGAAGGTGCAAATCGATGGCTTCGTTTGGAGCGTGTTGAGCCAGACTTCATACAAGAGGGTGAAATGTCAATTGTTGTGACTGGACCCCCATTTGCGCAGGGTGCAGATAAAGAGTCCGATCCTTATATTTTTGGACCAGATACTGGCAAGGTTGACATGCGTGAACAGCGTCGTGAACTACGCCTACGATTTATTTCTGATGTGGCTGGTGGTAACTACCAAGTTGGTAAAGTACTATTAACCGCCGAAGTTGGCGATGTGAGGCCTTATGGCCCTTAATCCTGCACAGGTTTATGACCCTCGTTACCATACGTTTGAGTCGTGGGCCTGTCTTATGTGCGAGCTTTATGCCGCTCAACAGCTTGAAATTCCTACTCCACTGACAGAATGGAAAATTTGGGGTAATGGACTAAACGCAATAGATGTATTTGCAAATGAGGCTACGCCCCGTACGGACCAGTTTGAAGATTGGTTTAGTTGGGCCGAGGCTATGGTAGCGGCAGTTAACCCAGCAACGCAAACAACATGAACAATTGGTGCGATAACTCTCAAGTGTATACGCGCTTTTATGACGCGCTGAGTGTACTCTTTCCAGCATGGGAGAAGGCCTTTGTTGCTGTTGCTAAAACGCACCTTGAGAATGTACAAGACCCATACTTAAAAGAACGCCTAGAGCAGTTTATTAAAGAAGAGCTGGCTCATGCTAGTGCTCATGAGGCCTATAACGCTCGCGCTGGATTAATGGAAGATGCACAATTACAGTATGAAAAAGCTAAAATAGTACATCTACGCCCTAGTAGCAAGCTATGGCTTGGGGCTATGGTATCTATTGAGCACCTTGCTGTTTGCTTTGCGCGAATGATTCTTGACTTACATGGTCAAAATTCTGGTCGAGAGCATAATTTATTTGCATGGCACTCCCGCGAGGAGATTGGTCACAAAGACTTGGCGATTGATGTTTGGCGTAATTTAGGGTATTCAGATAGTGACTTACGAGCCATTGCAAGGCAAAATCAAGTATATGTTCTTAAATTTATTGTTGGCTACACCTATCAACGCACAAATTTTTGTAGTTTAAAAGATTATTTGGACTTTGCTCAGTGGGCGTGGCACATAACAACTAAGGTTTGTGTACCCATGCTCAAGATTTATTTACCAAATTTTCACCCAAACAAGGTAGACGATAGCCGCTATTTGGAGGCGACTATATGAGCGGTATTCATCCAGTTAGTTCTAAAGAGCACATGCTAAGTCCAACAGATATTTTTGTGGTGGCTGCACATGAGTACAAGGATGGTATTGAGCAGTGCAGGGAAGCGGCTAAAAAGGCGCATATAACTGCCGAGCGCATGTCTTATTCGGTCATGATTAAAGAATACAGCGACCCACGATTACTTAGGGTTAGGGCTGGTAATACATTATTTACGATTGCTGCTATGCCGCATCGTGTTGGGTTTGTTCGAGGTTACAACGGCGACACGGCTGAAAATTATATTGCCAATATGGGTGAGTTTTTCCAAGCAGCTAGAACAATGGGCTTTGATATTTTAGTTGCTAGTACTACGCCTGACATTGTTAGACTTCTTAAAGCATATTTGCGTAAAAACAAAGTTACTGGAATTAAGTCATTTTTTGATTCTTCTCAAAACATATTTTCTATCACCACTGGTGAACCGAGGGGTGAATAATGGGTTGGGTTAGAAAAACCGTTGGTGGTGTTGTAAACGCAATTACAGGTGCTATTAGCTCTGTTGGCAATCTTATTGGAGATGCACTCAAGACCGTAGGCGATGCGATTGGTAGCGTTGTTCAAACAATTGGTAAAACTGTTGAAGGTATTTTAAAAGACCCACTGCCAACATTATTGCAAATAGGTGGAGCCATGGTTGGTATACCTCCTTATGTAACTGCTGCGGTAATTACTGCTGCAAAAGGAGGAAGTCTTGCAGACGTTGCTAAAACTGCTGCCATTTCTTACGCCTCTTCAGCTTTTATGGCTGATACGCAAATTGGCGCTGACATAAAGAATTACACGTCAAATGCATGGGGTGGAGACTTTACAGACATGATGATGGAAGAGTTTAGCTTGACGCCTGATCAAGCGGTGCAGCTTGCTAAAGTCTCTACATCAGCATTAAATTCTTCAATTATTGGTGGTATTAATGCTGCCATTACTGGTAAGCCAATTGCTGATGGAATTGCTTCTGGCTTTACTTCTGGTTTAGTTTACTCATCAACTGATAGTTATTTTGACTCAATTAACAAGGATCCAAACTGGGGTTTTAGTCCACAAGCTATAAACTTAATGAAGGGTGCAACTAGCACTGCTTTGAATACCTTTATCTCTGGCAAAGGTGATCCTGCACAGGCTGTTGGTAACTACATCGGTTATGCAGCTTTAAATATGAGCGGTACATCTTTAGCAAAGTCTGCTAGAGAGGCTTACAAAACATTGACTACTGATACTGACGCGGCTAAAGAGGCTCAAGATAAATATACTAACTTAAAAGCTGATTACGACACTAAAGTTGGCGAGGGCGAGAAGCTTCGCACTTCTATTAATGATGATGCAGCAGCATATAAAAAAGTTATTGACGAACAGTACAACCCATTCAAATCAGAATATGACAGGTTAGTTGTAGAAAATACTAACTACACAAATGAATTTAATGGCTATAAACAGTCCTTTGATGACAATAAATGGAAATATGATAACTATGATCAACATCTAAAAAATGAAGGTTGGCAAAATTGGTCTGATGGTGAAGGTGGAGGTGGATGGGAAAAACTTAGCGGTGGAAGTTATAAACAATTTGATGATGGCGAAGGTGGCACATATACGCGTTACGTTGCTGATTATGAAGAGCGGAATGGGGAAGACGGTGGGGTTACATATACTAGTATAGTACGCACCCCCGGAAATCCTCCATCTAAAGACTCTTTTGCAGCCGCTGCTAATGTTGCGGCTAGGATAGCCAATTCCGCTGCTGAAACGGCAAAAGCTGCTAGTGACGCGGCTAATAAGCTTTTAGCAGATAACAGACCAATGATTGATGGTCTAACAAATACTCAGGCATCTATTGATGCGCGGATGGCTGATTTAAAGAAAATTAAAGATGACGTTGAAAATCCAAATGCTGATGGCACAAATTTAGCTGCTAAACTAAAAGCAGCATCTGATGCATATCAAACAAAATATGATGCATGGGCTAAAACTAAAGAGGCCGCTGATCGTTCTGCTGAGAATTACACAAAAGCAATTGCTGAGGCTGCAACGCGTAATGCCACAATTGACGGTTTAAATACTGGTGCAATTAAAACTACTGGTAAAGATGCAGAAGGTAATTGGACGCTTTCCAACAATATGGTCTTGACCAAAGATGGCAAGTTCATGCAGGACGGTAAGCAGGCATTTATAAATACAGCGGGTATACCTCAGTCAGTTCTTGACTTTAAAGCTTCTGATGGATCTAAGGTTAGCTTTGATGAGGAAGCTGGTCGTGTTATGTCTACGACTGACGTTCAAAATGTATTAAAACGTGACTTTAATATTGATGCCTCTGAGGAAGATGCTAAGAAGTTTACTGGAACTACATATGGTGTTACAGACGCAGAAGACATGAACACTTTTGCTAATAAAAAGGTTCGTGATGCTTATTTTGGTGTTGTTGGTAAGGAGCCAGATGATAATCAAATTAAAGAGATTAGAACTGCTGGTACTGGTGGTAATGTTCTATCAACTGCTGAAGAATACGCAGTAAACACTTTAGATTTGCCTGATGACTATAAAATACCAGACTCTAAGGCCAATGTATCTTTTGCAAAAGCTTACTCTGAAGCTCGCGCAGCAAATGGCCCCGGCTCTACATTTGAATGGAATGGCAAAAAATACACAACAGAGAATCGTGAAGAGCAAATTGTTCGTCTTGATAAAGAGGCAACAAATGCTGGTAAATATGAAAACAATGTTGTTACATATGCCAAGTACAAATTATTAGACAATCTTGACAATGATGTCCTTAACCCAAGCGACTTAACTAAAGGTGAGATGGTTAAGTTTGTTGACGCTTATTCCAAGGCTGATCCATTACAACGTGCAGCGATGCTTAAAGGGTCTGATAAGGCAATTTACAAGTCTATTGATTCTGTTTTAGGTGAAACAGCTAAATACAATCCTACAGGTTCGGTTATTGATAAAACCCCGCCTACTGGGACTATTTCTGCATACAACCCTACTGGTGTTGAGAAAATTCTTGACTCTGTTAGAACAGGTAAGAATGTACTTAATTCTGGTTTAGACCTTGCAACCGCAGACGTTGCTGGTGTTGTTACTCGTGGCGCTCAGTTACTGCGCGATTCCTTAGGGCTAGATACTACAACCGCTGACAGAATTCAACAAATGTGGACCGATTCTAAAGATAAGTCTTTGAGAAGTCTTGCCTCTGATGATCAGCGCGTTATTGCTGGAGGTATAGCTTCTGGGCTTGAATCAGTTGGATCATTCGCGGCCTTTGGACCAGTTGGCGCTTTAATGACTCTCGGAGCTATTGCGGCCAACAATTCATACCAAGAGGGTGCAAATACTTGGATTGATGCTAACGGCAAGGCTTATGCAAATAAAGAAGAGGCTACTCGCGCCGCTGGTGAAAGTAATATTCGACAGTTAACGCAGGAAGAGAACATGCAGCGTACTGCTGTTATGACGGCTTTAGAGATTGCTGGTGAAGCGGCAGGTATACCGGGCATGAAGCTATTGATGAAAGGTATTCCGCTTACTGGTAGTACTGCTCAAATTGTTAATGCTGTGAAGAACTTTGGTGTTGGTTTGGGTAATGAGCAAGTCTCTGAGTTGTTGACTACTACTGCCCAAATGGCTGCTGACAAGTGGACTAGTTTTGGTTTGGGAAGAGATGCAACGCTTGCTGATTACACTAAGGCGCTGCAAGATACTGCCTTGGCAACTACTGCTGCGGTTGGTACTGCTGGGTCAATTACTACAGCAACCCGCAACATGTATGACTTAAAAAATTACTCTAATCCATTCTCTACAAATACTGGTTTAGATACTCTTGAGCCAACGGTTCCAACGCTTAAAGAGGCCGCTGCAAAGCTTGGTATTAATGCAAGCGACTTTGCAAATATGCAGCGCAACATAACTAATAGCGTGCGTGCTGGTAATGCATATATGGACTCTGCTGAGGATGTTATTTCTCAATCATTGCGAGATAAAGGTATGTCAACCGTTAGGGCTGATGCGATTGCTAGTGCTTTAGGTAACAAGATTCAAACACTTACAGTTAATGATTTCTTGACTGCTAATGGAATTGATCCAGCATTGATTCCTAAAATGACGCCGCTTATTCAGTCGCAATTAAATACAAACATTGATACTGGTTTGGCAGCAAAAAATATTGCTTCAATTTTTGCTTCTGCTGGTATGGACCCTGCATTGGCTGGTAGAACGGCAAGTACTTTCTATTCCAATACAGTAGCCGCACCGACCGTCACTCAGGCAGATATTGACCTATCTAACCAGCTTTTTAAGAATGCGGGATTAGATGTTGGTAAAGTATATAAGTCTCCTACAGGTGCTACTAGTACTGTTAAATCAACTGGAACAACAGTATCTGATGCGGATGTAAATAAAACATTTGGCACAACTGGAACTACAGGGGGAACTAAAACCACAACTGGCACTACCACAGGCACAACGGGTGGGACAACAACTACTGGTACTACAGGAACTACAGGAACTACAGGTACTAACGGAACTTACACAACTACAGGTGTTCTGACTAGTGGCACTACTGGTGGAACTACTACTGGAACTACTGGCACGACAGGAACGACTGGCACTACGGGAACAACAGGAACCACGGGGACTACAGGGACCACGGGTGGAACAACCACCACAGGTACAACGGGAACTACAGGGACAACTGGCGGAACTACTACGACTGGTACAACTGGCGGAACCACAACTACAGGCACTACAGGCACAACTGGTGGAACAACGACTACTGGGACTACAGGTACTACTGGAACAAACACCGCAAATACAGTAACTACAAAAAATTTCACAGATCTTCAAAATTCTTTAAATACGCGTATTGGTGAATTAATTAGTCAGGGCGTTAATCAACAAGCTGCAATTACGCAAGCTATTAAAGAAACGCAAGGGCAGATTACAGCAAATAATTCGGCAGTTAATACACGAATTAACGAATTAATTGCTACTGGTTTAACTAATCAACAAGCCACGGATGCTGCAATTAAAGAAACTCAGGGTCAGGTAACTAACCTTGGAAGTCAGCTTGATACGCGTATTAATGATCTTGTCAAACAAGGCTTGACAAATCAAGAGGCTACTAATCAGGCAATTAAAGAGACACAAGGTCAAATTACTGAAACTAGAGCAGACCTGACTGCTAAGATTGATACATCAACTAAGGCCTTTAATGATCGTGTTGATGAATTAGTGTTGCAAGGAAAGTCTTATCAAGAGGCCACAGAACTAGCCTTCAAAGAAACAAATACTCAAATTGCTGATGTTAAAGCCAAGCAAGAGGCAGAGGCCAAAGCCGCTCAAGCTAAAGCCGCACAAGCAAAAACTTCTCAAAACCTTGCGCAAGCTGTTTCATTAGCCGCGTTACCTGCTGCTGCTGCCGCTGGTGGAGCAGACGAATCGGGTGCATTTAAAAATATTGGATTAAAAACAACGGGTGAAGCTAAATTTGAAGGGCCTCTTGAGCAATACCTCAAGATGGTAAAAGGAACTAACTATGCACAAAAACCAACAGAAGTACAACAACAACAAACGCAGCAGCCAGTTCAACAGGGGGCTAATGTGCAACAAGACTTATTGACAGCGCCACCAGAACAGCCAGTAGTTGGTTCTGATTACTTTGCCTACGGCCAAAAGAACGAAATTGACGACATACTTGGTGGCCAAGGTAATCCTGTAATGCAGGCAAAACGTGGCGGACTTGCAACTCCTTTAATGGCTAAAGGCGGCACAACTCGCTATGGTCGTTATGCAGGAGGCGGTCTTAATGTAATTAATCATTCAGGTAAAGCACGATTAGATTTTAGAACTGGTGACGCAGTAACAGGCCCCGGTGATGGACAGTCTGATGACATACCTGCTATGCTTGCGGATGGAGAGTTTGTTTTCCCTGCGGATGTGGTTTCGGCATTAGGGAATGGCTCAACTAAGGCAGGCAGCGATAAACTATATGACATGATGCACTCAATTCGAGATTATCACAGGTCGGCAAAACCAGAAGATTTACCACCACCAGCAAAAAAGTCACCTCTGGATTATTTGAAACCCAAAAAGGCTAGGAGATAAGCATGGCACTAACTCAAGGATCACCACTGCCAGATATTACGCAGACAACAACGCGTACTGATCAGGCACCAGATTACTACACTAATTATTTGTCAGGCCTATCTCAGGCTGGCCAGACCGCCGTTGCTCGTTCGCCAACTCAGTCAGTTGCTGGCTACGATCCTATGCAGGTGATGGGTTATAGCAACCTACCTAGTGCTGCTACATCCTATCAACCTCAATTGCAGGCTGCACAAAATACTGCAGCGCAGGCCGCTCAGGGTATAACGCCAGAGCGTATTCAGGCTTTGATGAACCCGTATACAAGCAATGTAGTAGACGAAATGGGCCGTTTATCTCAGCAAAATGTGCAACGTAACCTATTACCTACCATGAAAGCTGGCTTTGTCGGCACTGGTGGTATGGGTAGCCAGCGCTATGCTAATGCTCTTGGCCAGTCTATGTCGGATGTTCAGTCTAACTTAACAGGTCAGCAGTATGGTGCATTATCTAAAGGTTACAGTGAAGGCCTTAAAGGGGCTCTAGATGAAGCGCAATTGCAAAACCTAGCCGCTGGTACACAAGGCAAGCTTGCGCAGCAAGAAATGGAAATGGGACTAACTGGGGCTGGCGCATTAACTAAGGCTGGCGCAGAACGTCAAGCTTACCAACAAAGCCTCCTTGATGCTCCATTAAAAACAGCTACTGCGGCCTCTGGGCTCATGCGCGGGTATACCGTGCCTCAGTCTCAAGTGGAAAAGTTTGTTGGTCCAAAGGCTGGCTCTTACGGAACATCGGACCTTTCAAACATTCTTGGCGTATTGTCGGTGCTTGGAAGCGCTGCTGGCGGCAAAGGAATGTCAACCGTGGCAGGTGCTGGTGGAAGCTTAATTGATATGCTTAAAAATGCCGCTGGAGGCGGTAACAGTAATCAGAATATTTTTGGCAATTTTAATGTTGATCCTAAAGAATTTACTGGTGGTACAAATGCAAGCGGCGTGCCTGTTTATTACGACACAACTACTAGCAAGTACTATGGCACCGATGGAAAAGAAGTTGCTATAAATTTTGACGAGGTTTGATATGGCAGAAGCTAAAACCCCATCAGCAAGTTATTTACCGGGAACTGACCCAGACATTGTTGAGGCTAATCGCCGCTATCAGGAGGCGTTGGACACCCTTACGCAGTCTTTGGACACGCGCAAGAATAGGTACTTTGATCCTGTCATGCTTTCTATGGCGCAAGGCTTTTTAGCTCCTACACAAACAGGTAGTTTTGGAGAATCTTTAGGTAATGTGGCTGGAAAAGTTGGACCTGCTGAAGCTGCGGCTATGAAAGAGCAGCAGGACATTGCCCAACAAAAGGTTGGAGTAGCTGGTCAAGGACTTGAACTGCAACGTCTAAAATCTCGCGATACAGAATTATCTAGATTCCTTGGAGATTTACCACCAGCAGGTGCAAAACAAGCCCCTATTGCTGGGCCATTATCTGGAGCTATAACAGGTCCTGCTGCACCTCCTGCGGCACCTCCTGTTGCCGCTGCTGAACCTGTTGGGCCATTGAGCGCTCCTACAACTCCAGTTACTACACAAGTTGCTGAAACAAAAATTGAGCCACCTGCTGGGCCTTTGTCAACACCTCCTGCAGAAATTAAAACAATTACACCTCAGTCGGTTGCAAAAGGGCCTTTGTCTACTAGTGATAAGCCTGCTGGATTTGAAACTATTGAGGGTATACAGGTTGCGCCACCTAATCCTAGCTTTATGTCATCCCGTGATTATGTTAGGTTAAACCGTTTTGATAAGTCTAAGTCCCCCGGCGATTTAATTAAAGAAGGCCAAGAGATTGAACAAAAGCGCTATCGTGATAAAGAGGGTGGTGTATTAGACTTGGCTACTGGTAAGTTCTATCAATACCCAACAGGGAAGACGGAAGAGATTCAGCTTTATGGATTCCCCGGCACTTTCAAGGTTGACGCGCGTACTGCTGCACAACTTAGCTTGTATGCTGCAAACAATGATCCAAGGTATCACGACCTTGCCGAGCGTGTTGTTAAGGGACCTGAGAAGCGTAAGACTGATGAGTCAGGTAAACCTAGTGAGCCGACACGCATGTTGTCTAAGGAGCAACTTGAGCTTGAGGCAGAAAAAAACAAAAAGTTACAAAGTGCTCAAATTGAATCTGAAATTGAATCTCGTAAAGATTTTAATCAACGCAAAAAAGATGCTGACGACACAATTACTACGGCTAATGTTTTCCGCCGCTTTGCCGCAGATCCCAATGCAAAGAGTATGTTCGGTATTCTTAACAACGATAAAATCTCATCGGCTGTTGCTACCCTTGTTCGGGATGGTGTTGGATTGCCCGGGTTTACTGTGGGCACTAAGGCCATTGAAGACATCATGCGTAATGCTGGTTTAAATGCATCAGATCAGGCTAAGTACCGTACATTCTTAATGTATGCAACGCAAATGCAGTTGCAGCAGTCTAAGTACATGAAAGGTTCAGTGTCTGACTTTGAACAGCGCTTGATGGCTAATGCTGGTATTACTGGTCAAGATACGCCAGAAACAATTCGTATGAAGGCTGATCTGTTGACTCGCCGCGCACAGTTTGATCGTCGCGTAGCTAAAGTATTTAAAGATTCTAAGATGACCGCAGACGAGTTTTTGGATTCAGACAAGTACAACGAAATGCGCGACAAGTACAACGAGGATCTTGCAGACCTTGCGGCTGGCAGCAAAGTTCTTGCTGCACCAGCTAAAACAAATAATTCGGGTGCCAATCAACCAAGCGATGGCTATATTCGCGATGAAAAAACTGGCATGATTAGGCGCAAGAGGCAAGGAGAGTAATATGGCAAACAAAAATATTACAAAATTTGTAGAAACTTACGGCCCAGTAGCGGTACAGGTTAGTAAACAGATTAACGTCGATCCAAATGTATTACTTGGTCAGTGGGGTATGGAAAGCCGTTGGGGTCAGTCTGTGCCTGCCTCATTTAACATTGCTGGTATTAAAGACTTTAGCGGTCACGGTGTAGAAGCTAAAGATAACCAGACTGGATCTATAGACAAGTATGTAAAGTTTGAGGATCCTGAAGTCTTTGGAATGTATTACGCAGACCAAATCAAGCGCAACTTTCCCAAGGCTGTCAATTCTGGACCAGACGCTGGCGCATTTACTCGCGGCTTACAAACTGGTAAAAACGGTTCTTACTTTGGTACTACTAACCAAGAAGAATATCTCAAGCGTTTAACGGGCGCGCAGAATGCAATACCAGAAAGCCTCCAACTACCTTTTGAGCCAACAGTAAAGCAAGAGGCAAAGCCTGAAGGCGAAGGTGAGATGGTCACGGTTGATGCTCCGCCAGCTCCTCCTCCAGAACCTGATGCATCTGGAGCAAGTCCCGGCGAACGATTTCTTGGTGCTGGCATAGGTACTGCCGCTGGTACATTATCCACAGGCGCGCAGGCTTATAGTAATCAAAGAACAAACACGGCTGTTAAGCGTGCAGGGCTTGAAGAGGCTGCTAGAATACAAGCGCAGAAGGCTGCTGGTGTAGCTCCCCCATCTACTGGTGCGGCTCCGCCTAGTGGTGCTTTACCTTCAAGCACAGCATCAGGGCCTGCTCGTCAAATAATCCCCTCTGGTGGTCCTGATGGTGGCCGCATGGCCGCAGGGCAGACTGGTAATCAAGTCTTTAACTATGCAAAGTCTACTGGCTTGACAGACATTGAAGCTGGACGTGCTTTGGATACTACTAAGCAGGCTGGTGGAGCTCATGATCTTCTATCAAAACGTCGAGAAGCTACTAACAAAATACAGTCTTTGTTTCCAAGTCAAACTTTTGTAGAAAACCCAAGGTTTGGTGGACTACTGACTCCTGACCAAGGCACTGGTGGTGGTCCAAGGGCTAGTTTTAAATGGCAGCCGCCTACAGATTTACCACAAGGTAATGTTCCTAACGCTCCTTCTGGTTCGTTTGTTCCAATTCCAAAGCCTCAGCCAGTGCCTACAGCGCCCCCAGCGCCGTCGTTAGGTAATCGTTTGATGTCTGGCCTAGACTCTGTTAATGACATGTTTAAGGGCATGATGAGGCCTGTCACGACTGCCGCCAGTACGATTGGTAAGTATGCCTTGCCGCCACTAGCTGGATTATCAGCAGGCTTAGATGTTGCTGAGTTAGCCCATGAGTATGACAAGCCAGAAGACAAGCGTGACTATACTAAAATGGCTTTAAAAGGTACAAGCCTTATTGGTGGTGGATTATCAATGTTCCCGCCTACCGCTCCTATTGGAATTCCCTTGGCGATTGGTTCGTCTGCTGCGCAGGCTTATCGAGAAGACCCAGAGTTCTATAAACAAAAATTGAAGGAGTACACTGGGTACTCCCCCTAATTCAAACGGTGCTCCCCGTTTGGATTGCCGTGATTTTCTTCAGTTGCCCACGGCATCCTTCACGCCCCCCTCTTTCGGGAGGGGGTCTTTTTAAGGCTTCTGACCAGCCAAAGCGTTGGCTACTTCGCGGTTCATATGTGCCACGATAGTAACGCAACGCTTGTGCTCCTCCTCCAAAATCAATGGCCGCAGAACTGCCTCTATTTTTTCTGCAAACTGCACAATGTCAACTTCAACAGCCAATATGGCGTCTTTGCGCTTTTCATCGCTATAGAAAAAAACTTGTTTTACTAACTCTTCATTTAGATATGATTTCATTTTTTGATTTCCATAATTCCCAGTTGATAACAGTTTGACGCGCCATAGATCTATGTGCATGACCTTTATATGGGTTCAAATCGTCGTTTAAAAAGTCCTCTACAACACTTTCTTTTTTAAGTAACATTTGATGACGTTCTGCATCCTGCTCTGTTTCAAACAGGGAGCCGTCGGTCGTTTGGTAGGCTTTAATTGGTTTCATTTGTATTTATTCTTATATTGCCAAAATTGAAGTAAATGAAAGAACATGTTCCAGCCACGATCAAGATCTTCCGCGCTCCACTCATTTACTACAACAAGGTTAGGTACATTGCGAGAGACAAAAATGTTAGCGCAGCGTGCATTTGGAAGGCCTAAACCAACTCGATAGGCTGCCAGTTGCATTAGGTGCTGGTCGTATCCGTCAACCTTTGTAGGGTCAGTAAATTCTTTTGTTTTAATGTCGGCAACAATTCCTTCTGCGCTCCCAGTAAATAAATCGCACTTACCTCCAAAACCAAGGTCATGTGCAAAAGAACGCTCGGACACCCACTCGTGGTAGCCAAAGTGTTGGATGATTGCTTCGTCGCAGGCGTTAACACTTTCTTGATGCCTGCCTGTTGGTTTGTTTTCATAAAAGCCTTGAATAGATGCATGGATTTCAGTTCCCGCATCCGCCGCAGAACGACCCTGTTCTTTTGAGTCGATTATTATTCGGTCGATGTACTCTTTTTCAGGTTCGTCTGGGCGGCGGGGAAGGGTTAAAGCGGCAAGTAATACCTGTTGCTGAAACCAAAGAGTCAGAGCAGGTTTTGCCTCTACACCTAACACCGTTGTTACTGACGGTACTAGGTTCATAGTGCGTGCATCTCTAAGGGTAGTATTACGGGGTGAACCGTCTTTCTTAGATGGCACAGTATACTGCGGTACACCATCTCGCGTGTACCAGTGATTACTCTCACTAGCGCGGGTTTCTTTTGCTGTAATAGTCATTCGTTACCTTTCTACTTCATTGTGTAAATTTTGGCTCCCGCCATGTTGATAAATGCATTGGTCCGCAGCGCTATGCCGCCATTGATCGTTGCCTGTGTTGAGGTTGTTGACAAGCGAACATCCACCGCCAGACGGCCCGTGTTGTCGGACAGTTTCTGAGTCAACAGTACCCTCGGTTTGACAAGGTACAAGAAGCCGACACAGGGCACGCCCATTGACGTCGCGATATTGATTGCGTTGTTCACTTTGGACCACGTTACAAGCCACTCGTTTTTGTAATTGGTTTGAAACTGCTCCAATGATGCTATGTCGTACCTGCACTTCGTTTCTGCTACCCCTAACAACTCCGAGGAGTTCTTGTTGGTAACTATCGCGTCCACTAATGCTGGCGTATCTTTTGGGGTCTGGATGTACTTCAACGAAAAATTCTTCTCCAACCACTTCGCTAGAGTTTGTTCGTCGTTGAGGGACACCTGACCCTTTTCGGTCAGGATGTCCACTATCAGAAAGGAATGTCATCGTCCATGTCGCCAATGATTGAACCTTGACGTACTTGGCTATTAGATCCATCGCGTGCCTGCCACTCAGGCGATGCCTTTATTTTTTCACGCAGCCCGTTGCTAAAGCTTTCAAACAAATCCATATCTGGATCTTCAATAGCAAACATAGATGTTGTGTTATATCCTTCAGGAAGTCCAGTCTTCTTGATGGCCGCAGGTACTGGATTAACCGACATGACGTTGGTATATTCCTTACCATTGTTGCCGACTGATTTGGCCACGCTGATCATGCCCCAAACACCCAAAACATTTTTTAATTCAAATCCACGCAGCTCTTCACTGGTAAAGTCTCTGCCGCGCCATGTCTGCAAGTCCTTACGCATAGTGGCCTTTTCGGCAAGGCTAAGAGTGTAGTTCTTTGAAATGCTCATTGGTTCACCCTTGTTGGTAAGCAACGGTTTTCCGTGGTCATCTTCGCCGTGAACTTCAAACTGAACCATGACCTTTTGAAGGTACTTAATCTGTCCTTGGTACTCAGACTTTTGGGTTCCTAGGTCTACGATACGGTAGCATCGTGCAAGGTGCATGCCGGGTGGTACTGGGGTAAAGCTGCTTTCGCCGCTGTCTTTCGCTATTAAGCTCATTATTAATTCCTATTTAAAGTTAAAGTTTCTAAAAGTACTGTTGGTCTCTTGGGTAGTCCACATTCATAACGAATGATGACCCAGTCGTCCTGTGTTGCAACGCCTGTCTCAGCCCTTTCTAAGGCCTCCTCAAGCATTTGTTGCCTCTCCAACATCAGTTGGTGCATCTCAGCTTCATCTCTCATAGCATTCTTTCAACACGGTTGCATAAAAAAGACAAAAAACGAGTAAAAACATTTGGCTTGTTAAGGCGCGACTCTAACAACGCCGTTTGTATTAACAGCATGTCACGGTCAATAAAATACGGCTGCTTGTGTTCGTACATCAGGCCAATCTTTATACCAGTACTGGTTGTGTAAGGTACGTTCTTTGTATGCACTTCGCTCTCCTTCGCTGTTGATATGCTGCGAGTGTAACAAGTTTAAGTTCAAGATACAACCCCCTTGCACATAAATTTTTTTGGTGTATGATAGCCTTAAACCAAACAAAGGAGAATGTATGACACTAGATGAATTTTTTAACAAGAAACCGCGAGGCTCAAAGATAGAAATGGCGAAAGCTATTGGCGTCAGTAAGACGTGGATGAGCCTTGTAATTAGCGGCCGACAGCTTGCAAGCCCAGAGCTTAGTTTAGCAATAGAGCGTTATACAAAGGGCCAAGTAAAACGCAAAACTTTAAGACCTGATATTTTTGGAGACATAAAGTGATCTGGTACAAATTCCACCTTGGTGATTACATCACCCACACCACGCATCTTAGCGATGCAGAGGACTTGGCATACCGCCGCCTGATGGATTTGTACTACATGAGCGAGAGGCCTATCCCACTCGATACCGAATCGGTTTCGCGTAAAATTCGTATTGATTTAGACATAACCGAATCGGTTTTGGGGGAGTTCTTTGACTGTACCGAAAATGGCTATTTTAACCATCGTTGTGATGCGGAAATCACGAAATACCAAGCACAGGTGGCAAATAATCAGCGCCTCGGAAAGCTAGGCGGGAGGCCTAAGAAAACCGAATCGATAACCGAATCGAAACCGAATCATAACCCTAAGAAGATACAGATAAAGAATATAAAAACCCTTTCGTCGCAAGCGACAACATCACGTTTTGAAGAGTTCTGGAACAACTGGCCAAGCTCAAAACGAAAAGTCGCTAAATCGGCCTGTAAGGCAAAATGGGATCGTTTAGTACTAGACCCCTTAACCGAGAAAATAAACGCCGTGGTGACCCTTTTAAAGTCCTCTGAGCAGTGGATTTCTGGGTATGAACCATCCCCACTTACATTTATAAATCAAAAACGCTGGGAAGATGATTCAGGAACCGAATCGGTTACGAACAGTAGGAGGGTGATATGACCCCTGTTGAAAATTTATTGTCACGATTAGAAAAGGTTAAGGGTCGTAACGGATCATGGACTGCATGTTGTCCTGCTCATAACGACAAGGGTCCTTCTTTAGCTGTGCGAGAAGTAGACGACGGCAGAATTTTAATTCACTGCTTCGCTGGCTGCGACACGTCTAACGTCTTAGGTTCTGTTGGTATGGACATGAGCGATTTATTTCCGCCTGACAGTAAGCGTAAGGATTATCCTGTAACGGGTAAGCCGTCATTAAAGCCTGCGTTTTATGCCAGCGATCTAATACGCATTATTGCCTTTGAAGCGTTAGTTGTTCAGATTGTGGCTTATGACATTGCTAAAGGTAAGCCAGTTTCAGACGAAACGCGTGAGCGTATGCATCTTTCGCATGAGCGAATTGAGGAAGCTTTGAGGTATGCAAATGTCTAAAGTCAGCATGGTTGAACAAAGAGCGCGGCAGCTTGATGGAGAGCGTAAGGTACGTTTATTAAAGTCCGAAGAGATTGATACAGAAAAATACCTAAAGGCGCACGACGTAAGCCACAAGGTGCATGAGGCTGAGATATGGTTGCAGGAACTGCATGAGGAATTAATCCGCCCACCTGAGCAGGTTCCGATTATTACGTTGCCATGGGCCAAGACGCATGCAGGTTTTCAGTTCAGGGCTGGCGAGGTAACTTTGTACGCAGGCTCTAACGGTGGCGGTAAGTCGTTAATCACTGGCCAAGTATGTTTGAGTTTGATTAAACAAAATCAGCGCGTATGCGTGGCCTCGTTTGAGATGAAGCCGAAGCGCACGCTGTATCGCATGCTACGTCAATTCTCTGGCGACAACATAGACTTCCCGCGCTACGTTGATAAAAAAGTTTTTATGGCCAAGCTGCTTGATCGATTTACTAATTTCTCACGCAACCATATGTGGCTGTATGACCAGCAAGGTACAACGTCGTCGCAGCAGGTAATCGCTATGGCTCGCTACTGCGCAATTGAACTAGGCGTGCAGCATGTCTTCATTGATTCTTTGATGAAGTGCGTAGCTGGTGAGGACGACTACAACTCGCAAAAGTATTTTGTTGACGAACTGACAGCAGTTGCACGGGATCACAACATACACATTCATTTGATTCATCACATTCGTAAGTTGCAAAACGAAGAAATGCAGCCAAACAAAAATGACATCAAAGGTACTGGCGCAATTGCCGACCAAGTTGATAATGTGTTATTGATGTGGAGAAATAAAAAGAAGGAGCATGAGATACAAAACGGTGGCATACCAGATCCAAACAAACCTGACGCAATGCTGATGTGCGAGAAGCAGCGTAATGGTGAAGCTGAAGACTGGTACAGCCTTTGGTACAACAAAGATAGTCAGCAGTTTATTGAATCCAGTACGTCTGTGCCAATGGATTTTGATGGTGGGGGTGTATTTTGACTGGTTTAATTTCAGGCAGAAGAACTTGGAGCGAGGGGGAGGGCGAGGATGAGCATCGACACCGCTGCCTCGTTCGAGGGATTATTAAGATGCGCATGATAGATCGCCAGCAAGCTTATGTATGGCTCAACGGCGGGATTGATAAAACAGGTAAGCGTTTTAAGGGATGGAATGAATTACACCCCGGGTCAATTTTAGAAAGAGATATTCGTGAACAGTGGGCTAAGGGTAATCGCGGCGAAGATGGGGAATGGAAATGATTGAAATTACATTACCGTGGCCGCCAAGTGTCAACAATTACTGGCGTACTTTTCAGGGACGCATGATTATTAGTGCAGCAGGTCGCTTGTATCGTAAGGCAGTTGCTGATCAAGTATTAGTACAGCGTGGAGCGAAGCATTATTCAGGAAAATTACATGTCGTCATTGAAGCATGGCGACCTGATAACAGAAAACGGGATTTAGACAACCTACTGAAGGCGGTCCTAGATTCTTTAACGCATGCTGGTGTTTGGGCCGATGATGGATTAATCGTTGACCTACGCATCTATTGGGCCGATGGCATCGGTGGAATGTTAAAAGTGAAAGTGAGTGAAGTATGAACGAAAGCGAAGCATCAAAAGTGAAGTGGTTTAGAGGGACTAAAGGCACCATTGGTATAGCCAAGATTAATACTGAGTTTGGAATTGAATACCGCATTGGCGTGGTTGATGGATTCCTTGAGCATATGGACGTGCAGCAAGTAGTGGCTTGGGGATCTAAATTTCCAGACCATGTAGGCGAAATGTTATTTGAGGAATAGAAGATGAAGCAAGAACCAAGACTGATTGACTTGTTTGCAATGATTGCATTGCCAGCAGTTATCCAAGCATATCGTGGTGAGGACTGCGAGTCTGCTGCACTTACAGCATACGAGTACGCGCACGAAATGATGAAAGTAAGACAATTAAAAATTTACAGTGAAGGGGTAAGCGATGAGTGACGCGGAAAGTAAAGATCCAGAACGAGCAATTGAATATATTTTTAACCATGGCAAGCGCTATGCAAAGGCCAAGGCTGAGAGAAGGTATTTAGAAGAATATAGAAAAAGCTTGAAAGCTATATTGATGAAACGTACCATTGAGTTAGCGGTTAATGCGCAGGAGCGTGAGGCGTACAGCGACCCAGAATACATTGAACTTTTGCAGGGCCTGCGTGCAGCCGTTGAGATTGAAGAGGAGGTTCATTGGGGTTTAGTAGCCGCGCAAGCGCGCATCGAAGTCTGGCGGTCAATGGAGGCGACTAACAGGGCAGAAGGGAAGGCAACAATATGACAATCAGAGAGCCAGAAGACGAAGCGTTTGACGAGATACAAAAGCGTCAAGAGGAATATTACAAAGAAATGCGGGAGCAGGCTTTAAGTAGGCGGAGTAATTTTAATGAAGACGAGCGGATTGTTCGAGTTGGCAGGTACTGTCCGCACTGTGGCCACGACCTAAAAGGGAAAATTAATTTATGAGACAGCAAATGCTTTGGTGCATTGCAATGTGGATTGTGTTTTGTGGGTTCATTATTTATTTGTCGGAGGTCAGTCGCAAGGAAGAAGTTTACAAGCTTAACTGTGAACTGCTAATTGGCGGCTGGCATCCTGATGCGCCCAAGGAATACATTAAATTATGTGAAGAAGCTAAACGATCAATGAGGAGCGATAGATGAAAGTATTTCCAAGTACAGAACCAATTTATGGGAACGATGTAATTGGTGTTAAACAGAGTAGTGGCATGGATTTAAGGGATTACTTTGCGATCCATTTTGCACAGTCACAAATTGAATTAATAAAAGATGAGCAGTTTGATGCATTAGCAACATTTAAAACATCTTACAAACTAGCAGACATTATGATGAAGGCGAGGGAGAAATGAGCCAAGAAGCTGGTATATCTTATGGCGGTGTAACTTGTACAGTTAGTACGTCATTTACTGAATTTAAAGTTACTATTGGCGAAGAGTTTGAAGGGTGGATTACTAGCAAAGAATTAACCATTGAAGGACTTACTGTAGGGCAACTAAACAAAGCATACCTACACGGAAGACTTGAGCGGTTTATTAACTCTGCATTAGAGAAAGCCTGTACCAAATGCAACGACACAGGGTGGGTATGTGAATGGCATCCTGATAAAGAAGCCCATAAGTGTTGTGGTGGGGCTGGTATGCCATGTGAGTGTATTGGGAGGGAGAAATGAGTGAGCCAAAATTAGAGTTTGCACCTATTAATCCAACTTATGTAGGTTGGTGGGTACTTGGTGATAGTTGTCATTTTGCAATGCTAACAAAGCCAACAGACGAGCAGATTAAAAACACCGAAGAACTGCTTGGTTGGAGATGGAAGGACAATAATAAATGACTGAATCAAGAACTTATGCTACCGAAGATGTATCGTTCCCTTGTGACAAATGTGGCGACCAAATTACCCATCATTCTTTTCATACTTGCTTTACACAAACAGACTTAATAGTTTCGTTAAGAGCAGAAATAACTTTGATGCAGAAATATCTTATCGAGCAAAACTTGCGTGAACATTTTGTAGCGTGGAGGGATGGGAAATGAATCAAAATAGTTTTTGTACAAAATGTCATAGAATACCAAGCCAGTGTGTTTGTGGCAACACTCAACGTGAATTAACGGATGAGGAAATTAAAGAGGTGTACGGAGAACATTTTGATGTGAAGAATTGTGACTGGTTACATCTTGAATGTATCAGAGCCATATTACAGAAAGCTAGAGAAAAATGACTGAATCAGTAGCGTATATGAGTGAAGAAGGCGTGTTGTTTAAAGAGCTGCCACCTAATCCCATGTTTGAATTAACTCCTCTTTATAAAAGGCATGAGTTGTCCGATGAAGAAATTCTAGACACTGCTAGGACTATGCCAGTAATAAACGGGGCAACAATGGAACAGGCTTATGTGTTGTTTGCCAGAGCTATATTAAAAAAAGCAGAAAGTAAATGACTCCAGACCCAAAAAACAAAACGTGCTCGTCCTGTCGAATCAGGCCAGCAGCAAAGTTGATCCGAGTGAGTAATGGCCAAAGGCACTGGCGTTGTGGAATATGCTTGCAATTAAAAAATCCATCAGGTTTCTCAAAAGACAAATGGTAAATACTTGACTACAAAAGCAGAGCGTAAATACATGAACAGGGTAGCTGAACTAGGCTGTGCTGTATGCCGACGTATGGGGTATGAGGGAACACCTGCGGAATTGCATCATCCGAGGCGATTAGCGGGGGGCTGGGGACGTTCTGACAACATGAGTGTCATACCACTATGCACAGAGCATCATCGTGGCAATACGGGCCTGCATGGCCTCGGGACTAAGGGGTTTCAAAAGCACTATGGGTACGATGAGGCTGATTTGCTCAGTGATACGCATAAATTGTTAGGTGTTGCAGATGAGCAACATTAGGGTTTTCCTTATAAATTATTTATAAAAAGATGTTGACATCGTTTAAGGTGGTGTTAAACTACATACATCAACAAAGCAATCCCGCCTAGTTGATTACAGCGAAGGAAAAGCGAAATGAATGCAAATACTAAAGTAGAACTAGCAGCTCTTAACCAAGTAGACACTCTTGGTAACCTCTTGGCCCAGATCGCCGAGTTAACAAAACAAGCTGACGCTATCAAAGACGGCATCAAAGACAGCGCCAGCTTAGGCGGTGCCAAAGTAGTAGAGGGCGATCTCTTCAAAGCAACATACATTGAGTCTAACCGTTCTGTTGTTGACAACAAGGCCCTGTTGGCTGAGTTAGGCGCGACACCAGAGCAGATCGCTCGTCATACAAAAACTACCGCTGTGTTCAGCGTTAAGGTTACTTCACGATAAATAAATAGCCCCTACGGGGGCTTACTTTAAAAGGATAAACAAAATGACCAAAAATGAAACTAAACAATTGACCATCGCTCAGGCGTATGTTGACAGCGGAATGATTGACACAGCGGCTCGTTCGGTGGCAGCTTTAATTCGTTCCACGTTATCTAACAAAACAAAATTTGAATTAGTGCAATTTGCAAAACGTCACAACTTGCTTGCGCATCCTGATTTTAAATGTGGTTTTCAAATTATTAATTAATAACAGCCCCTATTGGGGCTTACTTTGGGAGAAATAAAATGGGACAAATGAACGAAATTTACTTAGCTTACTTGGCTGACTTTGAAGAGAAGCACCCAAATGTAGTTAAGCCAACTACTTACTCATGGGCGCAGCCAATTAAGTCTTATGAATTAAAGGACACTGACGTTTTAACTAAACTGCGCGGTCGGTATTGGGGCGACGATAGCTATCCAAAGGTTTACAAATCCGCCGATGGAAAAATTATTGAGGTTGGTCAAAGCCAGAGGGGTGACAAGCTGTACGCGGTATGGAATTCACTGAATGATTTTAATACTTACGAAACGGCGAAATCCTTTACATCATTTTTTGGACAGTGGTAATTAACCAGCCCCTTCGGGGGCTAACCTAAACGAAAGCGAATCGGTTATGAAAACAATTAATTTATGGATATACCAACAAGACACAAATGTTTTTTTGGGTGAGTCTTCTGAGTTGTGCATTAATACAAATATTGAAGAATTAAAAGGTACACCAATAGAATTTTGGGCCAATA
>TARA_R110000868_G_scaffold3450_2_pt1 | contig 28157 bp, 23 predicted proteins | sample TARA_R110000868 | Tara Oceans TARA_R110000868 (sample SAMEA4397489) | marine metagenome | biome: Polar Biome; feature: [SRF] surface water layer (ENVO:00010504); material: water (ENVO:00002006), including particulate matter (ENVO:01000060) such as... | depth 5 m | reverse complement strand
GGCTGCCTCCAGGGCAGCCCGCTTCTGCTTAGCTACGTCTTCCATTGAGATCCCAAGCACACCCGACACAGCACCAATAACAGAGGCGATGATCGCTTCGGTAGGGATGTTAGGAAAGAAGTGCTTAGCGAGCAGGGGCAGCAGCGCTGCCATGACTGACAGCCAAAGCTTACGACTCTTTATCTTATCCATGGTACGCTCCTAAAATTGCGTGACGCTAAAGGCAGTAGGCACAAAGGTCGTGTAAGCAACAGTGCCGCCTGCAGTATAGGGGGTAAATAAGCTCGTATCGAAGTTAGCAGCCCCATCGGCGCTTAAGTTAATAGTGGTGCCTGCAACGCCAGCCATTGCAACGAAGGTTAGATTGTTTACTTCAACCATTCCGCCCACATCGTATATCTGGAACTCCTGACCTGCAGTCATAGCATGAGCGCTACCCGTTGTAACAACGCCAGGGTTAGCTTGTGTAATCCCAGTAATAGGAACAAAAATTGTCGGATTCGGATTGTACAATTCTATCCCAGCACTGATATCCACAGCAACCTCATAGGTAGCCAATGGGGCGATGATGATACTTCCTGTGTTAGCCTGAGCGCCACCCGCCAGGCGTAGCTCTAGGTTATATGCGCCTTGATTTTGAATCACAAGATAAGAAGGCCGAACAGTGATTAACGAATTAACCTGAACAGCACCTAACGCATAACTTGGCCCGTAAATGTAAACTGAAGAAGAAGATGCTAACGTAGCTGACGTAACATCTGTAGCTCTGGTTGCCACAGGGCTATTAGCAGACTGAGGGTTAGAGATCATTAGCTTGCTCCATTAAGAAGTGCGATGACCTCTTTTTTTGACGCGCCCTTTGCTACCTTGATGCCTTTGCTTTTAGCTAGGTCAATTAGGCGGGCCTTACTTTTGTTGGTGTAATCAGGCTTCGTACCAATATCTATTGGATTAGAAACGTTGTCTGGAAGTCTAATCTGGACCTGGATTTTTCGTCCATTGATCTCTTGTTCAATAATCTTGATCTTCATTTTATCGTCCTTATGGATGCGCTGGCTTACCAGCATGATAGTCTCTAAGTATTTCGTCGGGGCTTAGTGCTCTGCTGTAGAAGCGGCCGGTGTCAATCTGACCTGTCCAGTAATCATTGGGCAAGCCGTTTTGGATACGCCCAAACTCAGCGGGCGTCGTGGCGTCGTAGTTAGGGGCACCGCCTTTTCCCACACCAGTGCCAGCCACAATGCCGTTGCGGTAAATAATCAAGTCGCCGCCTGGCCCTTCATTGACAGCAGCGAAATGGTACCAAACACCCATAGCTGGTGCTGCTCCTGTTTGGGCATTCTTCGCTGTCAAGCCATCCCAGGAATAAAAGGTAACTTGGCCGTTGCTGTCAGAGTTCATAATCAAATAACTTCTGGTGCCGCCATTAGGGTCGCGACTGATTATTCGCTCGTTACCCTGAACAGGCACATCGGGCGACTGCTGCGCCCAAGTCTGGATAGTATAAGCGCCAGCAAAGTTCAGCTTATTGGGGATAGAGGCATCGATAGTTACATATGAAACACCGTCGAAGTTAGGCCAGAAGCCTGGCGTGCCGCCGTCCGTGCCGTTAGCAGGGGTAGGCATCAGGTCGTACCAGGTAGCACCGCCGTGACTCGTATTTTCATAGCGAGCCATGGCCGAACCAGAGATATCAGGTGCCATGTGATGAGCAGTAGAGCTATCAGTCATAGTCCTCAAGTGTCGTCGCTTCATCCTGTCCACCGTGCTTTATCGTACCTGATGTCTACATGAGTAAACGTGTTATAGCGACCAACACCGCCGATTGGAACAATCAGGTTATCAGAAAGCTCTTCAGCGATATCAGCTATCTTGGAGTTGTTAGGTGTTGAAAGCTGGATATCAGCAGCATTACATTGGACATGCTGGCTATTTTTAACGCCGCCAACAGCCTTGTTGTGGTCAGGGCAGCGATAGCCTGAAGTCACAGAAAGCGGAGCGCCACACTGATAACGAATATGTTGAAGAGCCCAAGCGAGATGACGAATACGATCAGGATTCGGAGGCTCTCCATCACAGTATACGCCATGGCATTTGCACCTGAACTCAGACGGGGAAAAGTTTGGGGGAAATCCATTACTCATTCAAAACCTTCCAATGCAGACTCGTCTTCATCATCATCGATACGGACACCCTCGGAATGCTGCAAGGCCTTCTCGAGATCATCCGCCTCAGCCCACATCTGCTCTGCTTCAAAGTTGATACGATCGAGATTAGATGAAGTAAGCTCCATTAACTCATCTGCTTCTTCGTCCATGCCTAGTTTACGATACTGTTTAGCCTTCTTATTTGCAGCGCCGTTCATAGATGTAACCATCTCCGATTTCACACGGCGGATAAAGCTCTGGGTCTTTCCTGCTGCAGACGCCTCTCGCCAACCCAGTCCAATCAAGGTGCGAAAAGCCCATGGTCCAAAGTCTTCACTCTCATTCGGGTCACGGGGGCTTTGACTGTAAAATCTTTGGCTAAGTAGCGATCCTGCATCCCATACACCTAGGCTATTTAGGGCGACATCTACCGCTTTATACGGAAGCTGACCCATCACAACAGGGATGAGACTCTTGAGCATCTCGCCTTCAACGAGAGGCCGCCCGAATCGATTGCGCTCTGTTATAGCCATCGTCATTGTCTCAACAATAGGGCCCCCTGCGACACCAGCCATAGATAAGATATCCTTTGCGGTGCCAACTTCACCTCGAGCAAACCGATTTACTAACCGCTTCTGCGTTTCGCTTAAGGAATCGTAGTCCTGAGCCTGGAGGCGCTTGGCAATAGCGCCTGAAAAGATCCGCATAGCATGCATGCCAGGGGCAAAGAAGTCAGTATTGTTTAGTCTCATGTAGGTGAAATACCCTGGGTTATCAGAGTCGAAGAACAGCCCTCGGCCATGCGGCTGGTCCATGTATTTAGTTAGCTCACGCATGAACTCACGCTCTTCGTGAAGGGTCTTTCTTCCGCCCTGATAAATCATAGAGCGCCGCGCCTGCAGATAAAGCGAACTCATTGTGTTTGACCTAAGCAAAGATGGGCTATTGGTATCGTAAAGCGGCTCATCTACTAGCGTACGATAGATAAGGCCTTTCTTTCCTGGCATATCCTGAGCGCGCCAGAACCAGGTAATGAATGGACTAGCAACGCTTAGGATACTCATGCGGCGAAGCAAGATTAGCATTCCTGGGACTTGGCTATAATCAACAAAGAGATCCATCGCACGCTTAGCGGCTACTGAAGCAAGGATTCTATCAAGCTGCTCTGGGGCGAGAACTTCTTTAGCTCGTCGCATCTTACCGTTTGATTTATGAATCGTAGTATAGGCGGTGGGGCTTGTCTGAAACCGCATGTACTCACCGTTAGCTAGTGAATCGACAGCATGAGCAAGCTCCTGAAACCCTCGTGAAGACTCGTATAACTTGAATGACTGATCGCCCCATTTATACCCTTCTTTCATCGCAGAATCGTACTTGTTCCAAACCGCTTTTACCGGAGCTTGTACCTTATCAGTAAACGTCCTGAGATGAGGAACGACTTCTGCTGCTCCAAGGCTTTCCATAACACCAAGCTCTGCATGAATTAAATCACTTGTAGCAATCTTGGTTGTATCAAGCGCCCGGAATGTACGCTTATCCATTCGGCTTACTTCTCGACCCGCTTTATAGTTGATGTATTTACGAGCAGCATTGGTCGTCTCTAGGACAACTCGAAGGGGAGTTCGCCCCTGAATAAGCGACACTAAACCAACATTGCTAGTGTAGTTTCCTATGTGAGTCATTGGGTTATGAACGGTTAGATTGCCCTTGATAAAGGTAGTGAACGACGAAAGGACGTCGAACAGAGGGCCTTCAGATGCACGAGAAAGCTGGTTCCACCCAACAGTCGCATTGAAACCTGGAGAAACATACATAGCATCAGGTTTAAAGGACATATTCGAGCCGTCCATGTTCGCCATCTCATGCTCAATACGGGCATTTGGAAACAGGTCTTCATCAGGCAAAAGCATATTCGTTTTATCGGCAAACTCCTCATACTTCTCGAGCCTATTTGCCATGTCATCAATGCGTGTAGAGATAGTGCTTATTTCATTAGGCGTAAGCTCCCTACCAGCACGCTTTGAAGCCTCAGCAAGCGCTGAAACACGCTGAGCACGGACGCTTTCGGCGATCTTAGTTGGAGACATGCCTCGTGGCAGCACCTGGTTCATCGGTTTACCTTCGATTGCATGACCTAGAACCATGCCATCGGCATAGCTTGCAGCAGAGATTGACCCCTTACCCGTTCGCAATGCCTCATCGACACCCGCATGCGCTCGGCGGCGAGCTTCCTGTTTCATCGCCTTTTGAAAAGCCGCTCGAGACGCTTCATCCGAGGCTTGCCGAATAATGCGGCTAATAACCTCGGCTCTAATGTTGGCGATGTCTTTCTCTTTCATGCCTTTGAGCGTCGCTTCCATAGCGTTGCTCAGCGATATATTGACACCGTTCTCAAGGCGCAACATGCCCGGCTCTGATCGGGCAAACACCTCTTTCCCCTGTTCACCTACAACCCGGATGGGCTTTTGGAACTTTTCCATCAAGCTCTTCTGGAGGGCACCTGCAATACGGGCTGATTCTGCAGCGCCTGGCTTCATCTGGTCTAACACATGGCTCACTAGCTTATTGCGTAATGACTCAGACATAAGAAGCGATGAGCCATCCTGCATTGCATCGAATACAGAAGCTTGGAACTCAAGTTGTCGGGCCTTTCCAAGGCGTACGTTATCCATCAGGCTTTGGATGTTACGAATCGCTCTACCGCCTTCCTTGCCTAGATCAGCGATGCGAACCTCAACGGGTTTGCGCTCGATATCTGCAAGTTTAGCGACCTCTTCTCGCCTAGTCATAATCCTACTAATAGGGGTCTTATCACCGGGCTGGATGCCAAGCTTCCTGCGCTGTATTTCAGGGTCAGCGATCTTATGTATTTGCGCTTGGGACTCTTGGACCGCTCGCTGAGTCGGGTGCGTTAATGTGCTTTCACCTTTGCGTAACTCATAGACAGGCGAGTCGCCACGCATCTGGAACACAGATGGGTAGTCAGCAGCAGTTAGATTCTTTGACTTCTGGATAAGGGTGTCGCCTTCTCGATTGATAAGCGCCCGAAACTTGTGGCGCTCACGCATAACCTGGCGAACCTGCTGCTCATCGGCGAGGAGTGTCTGCGCCGCTGGGCTTGAGAAGAAGCGGCGAATCTTACCCGTGGCTGACTGGAATGCTGGCGTCCCTTCGGCAACTCCCCAAAGATAACGAGCAAGAGGGGCATATAGGGCAGGCTCTAAGGTGCCAAACGGAAGCCCGCCTGCAGCACCAGATAGTAAGGAGTCTGTTAAGTCGCCAACGGTCAAAGGGGCTTGCCCTTCTAATGCCTCGATCGGCTTCTTCACCACAGACGATGGGGTGCTTTCCTTATTAAGGATACGGAACTCAGCAGCAGTCGCCTCTGCAGCACCAACTTCCAGAGGGACTCGCTTCACAGGGCGGCGACCCATGCCTGGTATTCCTGGGAGGGGTTTGTCAGCGAGGGTGCGGAGCAGGCTCATACCTGTCCCACGCCCTGACTTGCCTTTGTCTGCCCCTATCTTATCAAGGGCGTACTTCGCTCTCACATCCCCCATACGCGCTCGAGCCCGGAGCTTTAGCAGCCCAGATGCCATAAACCCAGCAACGTCAGCGGGCCTACTGTACACAGCATCAATCGGATTCATAATTATAGCTGCAGTTCCACCTATAGCGCCGGCTGTAAGCTGCTTGCCAACCTTGAATCCATGCTCGACAACACCTTCGTCTTTACGCTGGGGCGTATAACCAGCAGCAGTAGCAAGTAGGTGAATCGTAGACTCCTGAAGATCGCCAAGGTTATTCGTCCAGTTTTCTAGCCAATCCTTGCCAAGGTCTTTTTCGATAATGGCAGTAAAGGAACTGTACTCTTTTGAGATGTCGTCCCAGTTTGACGGAAGGAGGCCGGCTGCAACACCAAGCCCCATACCGGCAACACGCCCAGGCAACCGAGGGAGCCCAGAGACAATATCACCGGCAGTATCAATAATGCCTTTTTCTGGGGGCTTCTGGGCTTCGGCGACAGGAGCTTTCTGGGCATTAGCAACAGCTTTGAATCTTAGGTACTCAAGCTCAAGTTGGTCGAACTCCTTGCCTGCATTCTGAGGCATATCCTTAAACTCTTGGAAGTTAGGCGCGGGCATTTAACCCCCATCCCCCCAGCTATCTGCCGTTTTTTGAGCCTGTCTATCCCATTCTTGTTCCTGAGCAGGGGCTATGGCCCTTGTTGAATTTGATGCTCCCGTGTTTGAAAACAGATTCTCCCACGCCATGGTCATAGCGGGTATAGGGGCATACTTTCCCTCTTTGTCGGATCTGGATTTCCCGATCGCAGATAATAGCTGTTCTATCAGCACAAGCTTTCGGCTTAAGCGTGTTCGAGCGGACTTAACCTTCTTTTTGTTTTCATTGTTCCTAAGATCCTTAATATTTCGGATATCTTCTGCTATTTTCCTCGCTGATTCCCATGCCTTTTTAATCGAAGCCTTTTCCGACTGTGTTGCATTGATACTAATCGGCTCTTTGGCTTCAAAGGCATTTACTGTAATTGGGACATCCGTCTTTAGGCTTTTCTCTAGCGCATCGACTTGGCTTGCAAAGGCATCTCTCAAAGCATTAACAGTCGTTACATTCCCATTATAATCATAGGGTTTCTGTTCCTTTTTCTTTGGGCCCGCTGCTTTGATTTTATCGCTTTCCGCATCAAACCTTCTAGCTTGCGCCCTCCGAAGTTCAGCAGTCGATCGGTCGAGATCTGATACGATTACAGGTTCACGGGGCTTCACCGCTTTTGGCATGCCGCCCTCTAGACGTTTCATAAACCTGTCACGGGCCTTCCCGCTAAACAGGTCCATGTAATCCGTGAACTCATAGTTCAACTCGCCCTTCTGGTCCGCCTCGAATGCTAACTGGCGCACCCAGTTTTTCTGGCGTTGGTCTGTGGCGTTGAGTGACATTAGCTGAAGCGAGTTGGCGCTAACAACATCCGGTCGCACGTTTGGAACAACAAAGGTTCCAGATCTGATTTCTGTCTCACGATCCTCAAACCCTGGAGGAGCTATGCTCGCCTGCTCTATTGGCGGATTTGCCTGCACCCGCTCTTGCTGAGAAGACACTTCTGCTGATTCGCGGGTAGCGACTTGCTGTTCTGCAGCGGGAGCATCAGCTGCGCTTTGCTGCGTAGCCATATCTTCAGTGACCCGTACTTGATATTTTTCAGGGTCAGTAATCTGGCTCTCAGATGTCCCGTGGTAAGCTGCAGCCGCCTTGCCAACATCGCCGCCTGCTCGTTTGAGGAGATCACCGAGATGGTCAACAGCAACCATTGTTGAAATACGAGGGTCTAGTCTGCCGCCGCGCTCGGTAGGAGCGCCCGCTTGCTTTGCTGCACTATCCCATGTGTTGTAGGTAAACTGCCAAAGCCCGACAGGCCCTGTTGGAGAGATAGCTCCGATGTCATAATCAAACCCGCCTGTTTCCTGTTTGACAATAGCAGTTGCAAGGGATGCCAACTTTGATGCGTCTATCGAATACCGTTTTGCTGCATCATCCGCTGATGTCTGAATAAGATGTTGAAGCTGGTCTTCTGGCATTTTTACCCCAGAAAGAATCGGCTCATTTGTGCCCGTAATATAACGAGGCTGCGACCCCTCGCCCAACGAAGCCCACTTCTGCCATACCGGAGGCAAAGCCGCCAAGGCTTGAGCGCCTAGCCCTTCAGGTTTCGCTGGCTGCGCAGGCTGCCCAATCTGTGGCGAGATCATCGTCTGAGGTTGCGCCAATGCAGCGGCTGCCTGCTGGGCTTCCTGCTGTGCCTGGATGCTGGTCTGCGCCGCCTGGGTGACTTGCTGCCCACGGTCGATAGAAACCTTCTGCTCGGGAGAAAGCGAAGGTCCAGGCGGTGGCGCTTTCGGCATCCCTGTTGACCAGGGGGCTTCGGTCCCGCCAACAGTTGGGACGTTGACAGCGAACGGAACATTGCCGGCTGCCTGTGCTCGCTGAGCTACCGCTTGATCCATTGGCGAACTGCCGGGGGTAGCAGTAGGGCTTCCTCTGAAGGGCTTTACTAGCGGGCTTTGAGATCCGCTTAGGCCTTTGACCAGGGGGCTTGATAGGACATCGGTAGCCTGCCTGGCAATGTTGCCCGCAGTCTGTATGTTCCCAAGGATCTCTTTGTAATCGTAGGCTTTATACTTGGGCCGATCCCTGCGCTCTTTTGCCTCACGATTGAAGACTTCCCCATTGGAAATGATTACGCGTCCCATCTAAACGTCCTCACCAATATTAGCGCCAAACAGGTTCCCCGTTTGAGCCCAGAAGCCTCCGGCTTTGCGAATCTCAGCCTGCCTCGACTCAAGGTACCTACGCGTTCCAGGGTCACGCTCAGTCTTAAGCATCTCTGCAATGCCATTAGCTACATCGATCTGCTCGCCACCCACACCAGCTTGCTCAATCAATACATCGATACGGTCTTGAGCAGCTTGCATTGCTTTGTCAGCGCGCTGCTGGGGTGAATCCATAGCGGCTTCAGCACCAAGTGAATCTATTTTAGACTGCTGGACATCCATAGCCCGGCTCCACATTTGGCTTGCTGCATTCTGCCGAAACTGGTTGCCGACATCTGTCAGAGCGCCGAGGTCACGGCTCCCTGATTGCGCCATAACTTGAGCACCTTGGCGCTCCGTTTGCCTGCCAAGTTCTCGACTAGCATTATCTAGGATACCAGGTGTTGCACGCAGTTCTTTACGCGTCTGCTTTCGGAGCGCTTTTTGATAGCCGTAATCGTCGCCGACTTCGCCTTCCGCATATCCCTGTCTTTTCTCGAATCCTGATGCCATTGCGTTCTCCTAAGCTAAATGCTTTTTACCTATAATAAATACCCAATGCCCGCCCCTGCCGATAATCGTATCGGTTGCTTTCCATAAGCCGCCAGACATCTGGGTTACAGGATCTTCTAGTTTCCACCGAACTTCAAGCCATTGCTCCTGCCCAGAGAGGGAGCCAGAAGCGGCTGTGGACCTCAAAGAGTTTTCCGATGGGGTCTTCCCCGTATAGAAAGGCTTACCCTGCGCTTGCAATGGGTAGGTTACACCACCTGCGCCAACGAGGGGAACCTGCATCATATCAAACCCAATGTTCTTCTGTAGATTGCCAAGGTTCTCGTTATAACGATCGACTCGATAGTCGAACTTGGTTTTTTCCCCAGGAATAACATTGAGATCACCCTTCCATTCAGCCAATGCAACTTGGCGATAATCATAATTATCCGCCCGAAGGCCGGTGCCAATCCCGACACCGATAATCTGATTGAAGTTAGGATCGACAGGCGTTGTATACTCATAGTCTTTAGTTCCTGGCGTCCAGTTTACTGCAGCCACAACATGATGGATAACAAACGGGTATCGAATAGGGATACGTCGCATGTCATAAGTAAAGTTGTTTACTGTTGGGTCATAAAACATAAGGTCGGGATAAATAGAGCCCGGATTATCAGTAACGCTTGTAATAGAACTTCGGAGTTCAAGACCGTTCCCAAATAGAGGCACAGCAATCACCTCATAACCAGCATCAGTAGCGATAGTCTGCCCAGTAACTGTGTCTCCACGATCGTTATACCCACCACGAAGAAGCTTCCGGTAAAGCTTATCGATTGTTTCAAATGCTGTCTGGGTTCCAGTCCCCGTTGATGTAGCATCAGCGACTGCCATTATGCGACCAGGCGTTTTGGTCGGTAGATCAATAGAAGAAGTAGGCGGTATCATCGCCCCATTGTTTGAGGTCGGCATGTTTTGAACATCCGTACCTGTTGCATTTGTATCTCGAGCTAAAAGACGTTGCTCAAACTTAAGAGACACTAATACACTATTTAGTTGAATAGCCGGAAGAGTCTTATCTGTTAGCTTTGGCGCTGACACTTCGAGTAGGTACGATTTACTTGGGTCGATTGCTTGGTTGATATCTGTTTTGCTTGTTGGGTTTAATCGTAATCTTGTGTCCATATAAGCAATGGCGGGGATAGAAAATGTAAGGAGCCGATCCTCTGGAATCAGCGGGGAATCTGCTGTCCATACAAGCATCTCTTTTTCGTACAGAGATATATCAATATCAAGCCGATTAGTTGCCTCATAGTTTAGCATGCCTTCAAACTGACTTGGCACGCCAACGCCGTAGTCTGTGTCGTATGTAGAAATAGCTGCAGCTTCTGCCCGCTGGTCAAAGCTTACTGATATCTCCTGAAGTACAGGGCGTGGGTAGTCGGGAGAAAGCGTTGGAAACTCGCCGGTTGTTGGCAGGGTAAAAAACTCTTGGGTTGGTGGGAGAACAAAAGGAATCCAAATCGGAAGATGATCTAAACTATGGGATGTAGTTAGACCCTTAAGAACAGGGACATGAAAGTTTAGTCGGAAGGTTCCCCGGTCGTTACTAAGGTTGCTTGTATCGATTGACGGCGATGTAAACTGCGTAAGAGCAGTTTGAAGCTGCCCTAAAACATGACCTGCTTTTAGCCTAATACCGCGTGATAATCTCTTTGTTGAAATCTTACTCATTATTTCAACCCTTCCAAAAATGTGACTACCATATTGGGCATCGATCTTTGGTAGCTTTGCGGATCTAGTGTTTCGCCAGCCGCAACTGCTTTGTCAGCATTTAGAGCAATAGTAAAAATAACACGGCTATTTGCTGGGATATGCTTATTGATATTGCTTGCCTGAATCCATAGCTCGTTTCCATTAGGCAGTGTTATAAGAGTCCCTGGTACAGATGGGTTGTCGCAACTTGGTTGCATTCCTAAATGACCTGCTGAGGGAAGTGCTGTTACCGAGTTGAATCGTGCTGTTGCCGTATCAATATCCCTAATCTGAAGCTCTAAAGCTTGAGCAATGGGCTGTTCAGTTGCACCAGGGTCATCAATAGAAATTGTAACCTGTATATTTCCGGTAACATGATCTGTTCCGGCTGGATTCATAAACAGATTTCCAGGGAATGTATTAGGCGCTCCACCCAGATAATGCATATTCAGATCGATCGAATCAATAATGACAGGATCAGTAACATAAAGCTTCGTTGTCCATACCCAGATTGTTTTGTCCGTATCTGCGGGAACCCATGGGTTAGTCGTATTCAGAATCCAGTCATGCGATGTGGTTCCAGTGCCCTTCACCCTAAACGGATGGGCAATTGTTCCGGTGCCGATCTTATCAGCGTCACTATTGTAAAATCGTAACCAAGGATGCTGGCATCGATAGGCAGCAGAAGTAATGCCACCACCAGTAAATATCTTCAGTGTAGCAAGCGGAGTCCACCCCATTACAATCTGGCTCTGCATCCAGCGTGTTCCAAGTAAGCCGTCATCAGTATTGTTTACTAAATCTTCAGTATCTTGGAGGGCTTTATCAAGCCGATTCCCGTCAACCGTAGTATAGTTAGAGAACTGTTCGTCAGTAAGAATTCTGTTACTCATGTTACTACCGCAATATTCGCTGCATTACTCGATAGATGAGTAGTAAGATTAAGTGCTCCGTTGATGTAGACGTTATTCCAGGGATTAGCTGCATCGCTCCACACATAAAACCCAACCCCGTTCATAACCCCTGTATTAAGATTGCTTCGGAAGACACAATCCGAAGCAAGCGCTTTGCCTCCTGAGAGAATAGCTAAATGAGCATAGCCGAGTGTTACATCGTTACTCGAATCATCGGTATTAATCCGTTCAAAGATGCAGTTTGTAATAACTGCTCTAGCGCCGCCTGAAACCTCGACCAGCCGAAGGGCATTAGATGCTTCACCAGTACTCTTGAAATGCAACCCACTAAGAACACAGTCCGCTTGCACCTTGACGATCCCGGTGACTTCCGCCCCAGGCGATCCACGAAGAACAGCATGAGGAGTGCTCACCGTAAACCCTGGATAGATCCCTGCAGTTAGCAGGTACTCAGAACCTATCGACTCGTCAAAGCTGATAGTGTCTCCATCACGGAACACTGTCTCACCAAGGGCATCTACAATCGCAGCTTCTCGTTCAGTTGTTTGGTCATTAACAATATCCTGCATATCACGAAGACGATCTAGCTGCTGATAAATACGTGTCATCTGCCTCGACGCCTCCTGCCAGCAACTGGGAAAATTACGGCTTTCAACTGCTGTAGCGTTAGCTTCATAGCGATGTCCCGCATAAATCCAAAGACCATATAGGAGACTGATTCGCCTCGAACGCTATCGCTTGTTGATACGGTATCTAGTTCTTCATCATCAATGACATAAGCATTATGCAACTCAATACTTCCGGTCGTTACCCCGCCAGGCAGAGCAGTTGTATCTAGGCTGATCGTGATATCATTTCCGGCAACTAAGGTAACAGTGTGCATTCCGTTAAGCTGCACTACCGGGCTATCTTTGATAACAACGATGTCGCCCAATAGCAGTCCTGTGGTTGCAGCCGATGTTACTATGGTTGCCGCCCCGCTAACATAGTTGCTAATCTGGGCTTCGTCACCAAATCGAACAGAAGCAAACTCGCGCTTAATTAGCGAAGTTGCCGTATTACGCACCCTGGTTCTAACCGTTTCGTGATTAGCAATCATGGTTATGTCGCCATCATAATCAATAACCTGACTCGACCAGTCCTTCCAGGTGCTTGATAGGATCGTGTTATAAAGCCCGTAGGTGAACTCAGGAGCGATTTCAGGGGTCGTGGGCTGCCCGTGGGTAACAATGGAAGAGTAAAGCCCTCTGGCTTTGAACTGCCCGCCCGCCTTTAGTCCAACCTGATTGCTTTTATATGCCCAGTCTACAGCTTGAGCCACATCGTTAGCCTGGTGCCTTTTCACAATGTAGGGGTTCCAGACTAGGAGCCTTCCCCCGTATTCATAAGTGGGAACACTAATTGAGTCTTTAGCGCTAGTAATACCAAAGCCCTTGAGATTGAACCCGTAGCCACTAATCGCATCGTCAGTTGTTTCTGCTAAGCAATACATTTTGAACGAAACAAAGGGGTTAAATACACCCGTGATTAGCTTTAGCGTTGGGTATAATGGAGCATCTTGATATGTAATATGAAGTTCGTCACCTGTTGTTACAGGCGCTCCACCGCTATTAAAGTTTATAATACTAAACCCTGCGCTATTCGCCAGCCGTTCGCTTGGGACGATCACCTCAACATTTGATGCTCCGCTAAATATAGGCACCCATTTGGTACGATCGTAACCAAGCACCATCTCTACAGTATCTGGTTGGTCAATAAGGGTTGGCGGATTCCATTCAAAGGTTACGAGATAAGCTTGATTTCCTAACAGATCATATTCGCCAAAGACCTTTTCTGGCGGACGAACAATCATACAGTTGTTTGAAGTAGAGAATGTAACACTAGTGTTTGCAATCGAGTTGATCTGAAAAAACCCGGTGACTACAGTTAGACCAGCGGGAAGAACGGCCGAGACATACTGAAGATAATCCCCTGTTCCGTCTGTGCCTGTTGATGTGATAATGAACGATCCATCATAAATATTATTTGGGGCATCTAGCTTGATCGCAACAGAGTCTCCGATTGAATAACCGAGACTGACTCCCAATGCCGGAGTAATATAAATACGAACAAGTCCAGCGCCTGGAGTATCAATAAAGCTAGCAGGGAAATATAAGGGGCAAGGATCATACTGACCTGGGAGCTTCCGAGTATCTTCCTCGGCTTCCACCGAGCGATCAAGCGCCCCGCCCCTGCCAAGCTCTAATAGGTAATGGCTAGCGAGCCTCGTGTTTAGACCGGCAGCAATGCCAGTTACGCCATAAACAAGCGTGTCGGTTACGTCAGTAACCTCTGGACCACCGAGTACGAATATCCCGTCTTTGGATGCCATGACCCACGGGTTAGTAATATTTTGAGTTGCCTTTACGACTGCTGCGCTTGCCGCTGTTCCGTTCGCTGCTGACTCAAGGGGCCATGACGACCAACCATCCGTTCGGCACCACAGCATGTTCAAGCTAGGACAAGCCAAAATAAGAGCCTTAGTCTTCTCGTGGTAGGCGATGCTAACTAGATCGTTCTTATCGAAGCTGAGGGTCGTTCTAGGCTGCTCATTCGACAGATCTGTCCCGCCGGTCTGCTGGAAGTATTGAGTTAGCGGGCTTGTCACAGAATCTCGAAAGAACCCCTGGATTTCACTAGAGATCTCTTTGACGCTTGTTCCGTTTTGGGTGGCATAGATGCCGTTCTTATCAACCCAGAATGCTTCTTCGCCCGTTGAGATGACGCTGTTGGAGCTAAGGCACCCGATCTCATTATTGATTTGGATTAGCCTACCGCCAGACTGAAGAGCCCCAACCTTTGGCGCGTAGAACCAAGTCTCGTGATCCGTAAAGATCATCAAGTTGTCATTGACGTTAATCATTGCGGTAATCGGGCTTTGCACCGGGATCTCTTGAACATTGCGCCCAATGAAGCTCCCAGGATAACCCATATCACTAAAGAAGATCGAGTTCTCATCTGCGAGAACAAGCCTTCCTTGGAACGTCGTAGCGGCTCTAGCTGTTGGAAAGTCAGCGCTTGATCGATAAGTATACCCCTCGCTAAAGGGGCCATCAGCAGGGACTACAGGCTTGATAATACTAGCTTCTGCTGCGCCGGAGTGCTGGCTTCTAGAGAAATAGGTCTGCAGATAAGACCGATGATATTGATGCCAATCCTGAGTTCTTAGATCCGTTGGGTAGTATGCCCACAAACCAGTGTGCTGGTTTCCAAAAAAGACACTTGAGTTCTTATTAGAATCGAAGATCGTCGCAAAGTAGACTGCTTCTGATTGCGGCTTATAAAATGCGCTGAAGTCACGCTCGCTATTCGTTTCCTGATGAGCAGAAAAGAAGGGTAGTGTTCCAGCGTGAAGCTCAGCTTGAGACGGCGCATAAGTCTGAAGAGGGCTAGACACTTCTTCCATTTGGCAGGTGTGCTTATAGAGCGGCTCGCTCCATGAGGCGTTTGTATTTAGATCATAGATCTGGGCAAAGTAGCAAAGACGAGGGGCCCATTTGCGATGCTCTGAAAAGGCGGTGCCTCGAAATACACTTAGTATTTGCTGGTGCCCAAACTGTGTTTCAAACAGGTGACTTCCAAGGTGGGTATAGAAACCTGGCTCAGAAGCTTCCCCGGTAAGCGCCTCACCAAGGTTTGCAGAAAGCCCGGCGTCAAACTGCGCTCGTTGTCCAAACCCTGGACGAACTGACCACGATTCCACCCCTGCGGGTTTCCACATATTTTGGACCCAAGAAGATCGACCTTCTTCTCCTGTGGTAACACCACCAGTGAGTAGGTCTACATCGTTGCGCTTAACCGCCATGTTACCAATCCTCGGGGCGAGACTCTACATACAGTGACGACTCAGGAAGACGGTCCTGGGTCAGATAAGACATGAGGCGCTGCCGACGAGACACTAGCTGCTTATCCAGAATCGCATTCGTTGCAGCGTCTGCAATCTGGTAATACTGCGCAGCTAATAGGGCGATCATTGAATGGAACGGTGTTAGATCATCAATAAACTCGTTGTCAGCGGGTCCGTATTTAGACCAGTCAACTGTGCTATCTGTAACATATTCGAGACGAACTGTACCGCTTGACCTTGCCGAGAACTTTATCTTTGATCCCGTTAGCGTATAGCCGTCTTGCCAAGCAAAACTACTGTTCGAGAAAAGAGCTGGGTTAGCATATGCTCTTATATAGGTGTCTGGAGTAGACGATGATGTTGATACGGCAACACGATAAAGGCGATACAAGCGAGCTACAGCGTTAGGGCCTAGCAGCGCTATAGCAGCCCCAGGCGGGTTTGCTAAATCATACTCATTAGAACTAGCCAAAGTGATGTCAGTCTGCGTCATGTAGATTTCAGGCGCAGTCTCGCAGACCATTTCCCGGAACTCGTTGTAAGCCATTTCAAGCCACGTTGAAAGATCTGCATCGGTTACAAAGGTGGCGTCATCCTCATCAATATAACGCCGCAACTGCCCCATGACTTGGGTAACATTCATGTTATCCGCCCCCGCCTGGTCCTAATACATCACCACGATCAGGAAGAGCTTCATCCAGTCGTGATCGATCAAGCCGTTTGAGTTGATGATCTAGTGGCTGTTCGCTTGTCTGTCCTGCGCCCTGAGCGCTCCCCATCGAGGCAACCATGCGAGTAGCGTCTGCGGGATCTCCGACAGGAGGAGGAAACACAGTACGCTGCAGAAGACTCTTACGCGTCTCCTCATCTTGCTGCCCAAAGGTTTCAACGGCGATGAGCACATCACGGATGTACTGTTGGCGCTCTTCATCAAGCTCGTAGTATTCCTCATTACGAACGAAATCAGCAAACACTTCCTTGATTGTAGACAGGTCATCTGACGGGAAGATCTCGATCGGGAAGCCGTCAAGAACACCCTGCAAAAGCTCTCGAGCATGACCGTGCTGCTGCATCTTCTTGACGACCCAGCTTCTGCCAGTCTTGAAGTCAAGTTCACGCAGAGCAGTCTGAGGATCGATAAGTTGCATTTGAAGCATCTCAAGAACCTTCTGATCTCGATCCTGCTTCTCATCCCGAAAGAGCGTTCCTGCTTCGAGAAAGACTTCTGGGTCTTTTTGGATGCTTGTCATTTGCAACTCGTTCCAAACAACACGCCCGGTATCATCAAGCATCCGCATCATCTTATCTTCACGGTAGTAAGTACGCATCATCATAAGAACCGTCTCAGCAGAAATCTTGACTGCCTTCTCAATATTACGCTGTGTAACCTGAAGTTGGGTCATATCATTTGATGACAGGGCTTCGATCGCTTTACCTGAATCAACACCGACAGCGCGCTTGCCTAGGCTCGTTGCGTGCAAACCACCAATGTCGTCCATCTCCTGAATAAGCTGGCGGACATTATCGAGCATATGCATCGGAAGCGGAGGGGGCGATATCTGAGATGGGGGCGGCCCGCCTGAAGCATTGTAGTAAATCTTCTCGCCAGCGGCTTTGGTAATCTGGGCTTTATTGACGCCTGAGGTCCGGGGAACAAGCCATTTAGGCCAGCCGTGGTTTTCGATAATATCGATGACCTGACTGCGAGCCCTGTTGTAAAGATCTTGGATTTCAATGAGAGGCTGGATGTAGCCTAGGCCCCACAGCACACCTGGAACATTTGTATAACGAACAAGTTGAATAGGCATGTATTTGCCCTTCCACTTGCCTTTGAACAGATACTTTCCCTCTACATAAATAGCGTGCCCGCCACGACGGGAATAAACTTCAAAGACCTCGATACGATTCTTTGGTTCACCTACATCTGCTCGAGCAGACCCAAAAGCCCTTCGCCCCTCAGTTTGGATTGGGTTTACGGACGCTTGAGCTAACCGGGTTAGGAATGCTTTCTCTTTTGGATAGGCTTCAATCAGATCAGTCCGATGAATAAAAGACCGGACAGCAACCCATTGCGATTCTGTTTCTTTAAAGATTCCGCCCTCATAGAACAAGTCGAATGGAGAGATGGCTTTCATGTGAACTTCATCATCATCAGGGTCATAAACAACCTGAATCCCGGCGTTGCCAGTCGTGACTAGCCAAGCAGAGACATCTTCGAGCGTTGATGCTACGTCATCTCGATGCCAGAAGTATTTGATAGCCTGTTCGCTCGCTTCAGCTTTAGTAATATCTTCCGGGGACGGTGATGCCGGGAGCACTGTAATACCCGGATAAGCCATGCTTAGTTTAGCAAGAAGGTTACGATAGCCGTTTAGAAGCCGGTTGATCGTAGCTTTGGTTACACCTTTAGGCATGCGGACGTCAGCATAGGTCTGGCTACGAGCGTCGAGCGTTACATGCTGCTTGCCGCGAAGGTATAGAAGGCAAAGATCCCAAATGCGCTCGACACGATGCTTGTCTTTACGAGACTCATCGATCTGCGTTTTGAAGTCTACCGCTTTTGGGAGGCTCATCTTTGCACCTTAGGACTTTGTACTTTAATGTAATCGGACTCCGCCTGAGTCGGCACCCACGCCTCATTGGGAAGGGGGGGACGATCAGGATAAGCAGTTAGTTTAGACCGAAACTTTTTTTGGGCTTTAGCCGAGCCAGCAAACTTTCCTCTATATGATTTTGCGTTATCCTCAAGGAACTGATTTTTCTGAGCCCTGTTATATTTTGCATAGTTTTTCATTTCAGCCCGGTTTTCCGGGCGCTTTAGGTACCCATCCCAGTGCTCTTTAGCCGCAGGATTAGCATTAAACTCTAGGGTCCATTGTGTGTAGGGCTGATTCCACCAGTCACCTTCTGTGCTTTTTGCGAAACTTGCAGCGTCTTCTCGCAGGGGCTGCGCTGAGTCTAAAGTCGCTTGTGCAAAGCTGCTCGCTTCGTCAGAGCTAGCTTGCCAGTCCTGCTGAACTCCTTGCTGAGCTTTCAGTTCTGCTTCCTTAGCCTTTTGGTTCTCATCGTAGGCGTAAACTCCTGCCCCAGCAGCCCCTGTCGCACCAATAGTAGCTAGGGTTGGGCGCTTAAGTGCTCCGCCTAAGCCTGCTTTCGCAACGCCTAGTCCGCCACCTGCAACCTTTTTAGCGCCACGACCAACAACAGCGCCAACCTTCTCGAGCGCGCTATCTGGTCCTAGTTGATTGGCAGCGGCTTGGCGCAATGACGTACGTTCAGATGGGGCGGCTTTGGGTTTAGGAGGGACACCAAGCTCGCTTGCCGGTGTCGGTGAGCCGCTAAGTAAATCAGGCTTCATCTTCGGCTGCGTAAGCTTTTCTGGCATCCGGATCTTACGGACATGCTCGAAGACTTTATCCATATCGTTATCCATTGCCAAGCGGATCGCTTTCTTTTCTTCCTTTGTCAGCTTGTTGAAAAAGCGAACGTCCTCTGCTCTTTCTCCGCCCTTGATTTTCGCCGCTTTATTGGCGGCTTCTCTGAAAGGAGCAACCTCGGCTTTAATGCCGGGGATAACCTTACGCTGAAGTCTTGCTAACGCGTCCTGAACTTTATTAATTTTGTCCGGGTCCGCATTGGGAAAGTCTTTCAACTTAGCTCTTATTGTGGCGATGACTTCAGTGCGCTCTGTTATCCAGTCCTCAAGGTTTTCCCATGAGGTGCCTTTTTTGGGTCGCTTTGAGCGCCTTGTTGCTTGATCTAAAAGCCCGTCGATTGTCTTGTCATCTGCAAGTTCTCGTTGAGTAACTGCCTTTAGCTCCCTTAGGAATCCTGATTCTTGCTGAAACTTTAACCCAGCAGCGGCGTCTTGTCGTGCTTTTTGATTCATAGCCTGATGCTGGACCTGACCTGTCTTAGGGCGACTAGACGCTCCTAATCCAGGTGTCCCGCCAACACTGCGCAGCATTTCGTCCGCTTGGTCAGGCGTCATCTCTACACCGTCTACAACGACGTTATCGTTTCTTCGTCTACCTTGAGGAGCGGGTGCAGGCTCGGGCTCAATGATCTGGGAAGCGCTCTTCTTGGGTACAACCTTGGGTGTTGATTCCCCTGCTATCCTAGCCCTTACGGCTTCATCTAATCCAAAGTCTTGATCTACCGCATCTTGGAACTCTCCGGCTCTGCGCTTGCTAGCTACACCCTCAAAAGGCTTTGTTTTCCGGGTAACTTCTTTGCCTCGGGTGCTAAGCTTCTCATAGTCTTCTACGGATACAGCGCCTCGCCTGGGCTTATTCAGTTCCTCGGGGCTAAGCGCGGAATGCGGCCGTGTACGCACAGTGCTTTCATCTACATACTGATTAGCAAGCCGGTCAGCTTCTGCCTGCCTTAGTGCCGACTGATCTTTATTGGCTTGCTCTAGCTTCTTTTTTGCTTCTGCTGCTTCGTCCGCCTGAGTAGTGACTTTGATTTCAAGTTCAGCACCTTTGCCCTGGTCATCTGCGAACTCTTTGTTTTTAGCGTTCTTTTTTAATACAGAGGCTTTTGCCTGGATTTTCTCGCCGGTCTTAACCTCATGGACGACCAGATGCTCTTGCTCCTTCGTAAGCTTAGCAATGTCATCAACTTCGTATTTCCAAAGGATTTCATTGGCTTTCTTAAGCTCATCTCCAACTAAATCGGAAGCTTTCTGGAATCCCTCAAACTCAGCATTGAATTTAGCTTTGCCCGGCAAGTATTTAGTTTGAGTTTTGGTAAGGCCTGTTAGGGATAACAAGGAAGCACTTGCGCTCGTTTTCCCTGCAACGCCTATCATTCCAAAGAGCACGTTCATCCCTGGAATTCCGCCTTTGGCGAATACATCAGCGGCTGAGTTTTGAAGTCGTGTAGACGAAGAAGTCCTGTGCTGGCGTTCTTTCTTGCCAGCGATTTGTTTTGCCAATGGGAAGTCAGGGTGCTTGCCAGGGATATTTGACCAGATGAAGTCGTTCTTCTTCTTATCCCAGTTAGGCCCGGCCCAGCCTTTTTTGTACTCGCCCCATTGCCATGGTTCCATATCCTCAGCGAACGCTTTAGCCGCTTTGACCATCTCCGCTTCTTGGGTTTTCTCCCCTTTAGCTAAAGATACATCGATATCTGCTTGCCTGGGCTTATAGCGCTTGCGGTTTAGTGGTCCGCCACCTGCGCCATCGTCTCCACCTTCGCCGCCACTTCTTGCTGGAGCAATCGCCATTGTTAGTTACCCCCGCCAAAGTTCGGCATTGTTAGGGGGTCTAGTTTCGGAGGCCCACCGAGGGCTGCGGCTGGAGCGGGGGGGGCATTTCGCCTATCCTGATAAGACTTAGCGATGCTAGCCACATTCGATGCAGCTTGATCCGCCTGAGCACCGCTGGCTAGATAACCAGTTCCTCCTCCTACGACACCCCCGATTAAAGCCGCTATAGGAACGGTTATTGGAGCGGCTGGACCACCCATCATACCGATACTTGCGCCAGTAGCTGCGCCAGAAGCTACGCCCGTTGCCACGTTGCTTACTTTTGCTGAACTGTCCGCAGTGCTCTTGCCAGCCATTTTTTCGGCTTCAGCTTGGCGGGCTGCTATGCGCCCGTCGGAGTCGTAGTTAAAGGCTTGTCCATCGACCATCGGCATTAGGGTTCTCCTAGAATATCCGCCGCACTCATATGATCGTTTTCTTCATCAAGCCCGTTGATGCGTCGATCAAGAAGATACTGTTTGTAAGTCACCAGCACAAAGGACGCATGGACAGCGGCTAAGGCGAAAATCGCCATGGCAACTAATCCATGCGCCCCCATGGTGACTAGGTCAGGCCCGGATAATCAAACCCGTGCAATCCACCGTTGCAGTTCGGCATCGAGGTGATGGTATTGTAGTACCAACTCACATGCCCCTCATACGCATCGAAACCATGAATACGACTCAAGACATTGCCATCGATATCTTCGATGCTTGCCGACTTAAGCTGAGCCAGTTTCCACGACTTCGTGTTGAGGAACAGGATGAGCCCTCGACCGCAGTGACGATCCGTCATCATGCGAATCCCGTTGTAACTGATATCAGCAACACCCACATCACCATGACGAGCTTTGTCGGTCGTGGTGTAAAGGGCGCTACCATTCGAGATCAGCGCAACATACGCCTGACGAGTCGTCGGACGCATCACCAACAAGTCAATCGGCTTGCCAGCAAAGGGGAACTCCTGAAGCTCGGTCAAGACCGCTTCCATACGGGTCTGACTTAGAGCCGTTGCAGGATTGCCACCAGCAGGTGCCTCGCCCAGGGTGTTACGACGAATGCATGAGCGCAAACGGTCTAAACCTGTAGCCGGGATTACCGGGACATTCACAGGGCCAGTCGTTTTACGATCAATACCAAAGAAGGCATTGTCAGCCATGTTACCGTAAATACCAGCAGGCTCATCAGCAAGCGATGGCGTCGTGGTGCGGATGACAGCCAAGCCGCAACCATCTGCCAGATCCGGAGCTAGAGTCGCATCTCGAGTATCGAAAGCGAAATCAAAGCAGATGCTGCCAACGTCAGTGGTACTGGGCCGATAAGCGTTTCCAGTATAAAGCGTATCGTAGTTATCCATTCGGACAACTTTGACAGGGACGGCATTAGCAAAGAGCACCGGGAGTTCTTCAATGTTTCCACTGAACTGAATCTTGATGTCATTAGCACCACCACCAGCAACCGAAGCAGCAAAGTTCGTCTTCTGATGAACGAAGCCAATGGCACCGCCGCCAACATACAGAGCGCGTGCTGCTGCATTTTTGACATCATCAACGGATCCGTCCATCTCGTCTTCGAGAGCTTGGACGAATGAACCCGCTTTGTTCTTAGCCGACGCCATAAGCGCTCCGGTAAGTTGGAAGCGCCCGTAAAGGAGCTTGGCACCGAGGGTGAGTTGAACACTGACCTGACTCGAAGCGATAGGCAATGCAGCGCCTTCGGCAACAAAGCCGACACTGTTAACCGCACCTTCAGAGGAACGGGCGACCTTGACAGCAAAGATCGCATTACGACCCGTCCAATCAAGATCTAGTTTTTGGAATTTAGAAAGGAGCGGAAGCTCCCGATCGATCGCATCGTGGAGTCCGCCGGTATCGTAGAACTCCTTTAGGATGCGGGTGTAATCACTGATATTTGCGCCAGTATGTGCGGCCATGATATTTCCTTATTTTAGCCGAGAGCCTGTAATCTTTGTACAGCGCGTTCTCGAGCTTGTTCTCTAGTTAATGGTTTGTTGCCCGACTGGCTAAGATCCGCTGATGCGCTACTGCGGGATGCAGGGCGCGGCGGGGCTGTGCCAGGCGTGCGTTCGGATTGCACCGGATTAGAACTTTGGACAGCCGCACTGCCAATCTCTTTGACCCATTCGGCATTGTACTCAGCGATCTCCATGAGATTTGCCGAGCCATCAAGCCTTACTGCGTCAATCAACTGGCGACGTAGCCACCCTGACTCCAGAGTAGGATAAGCCGTAACCGCTTCATCAATCTCCATTTCAAGCTGGTTTCTTACCTGCTCTTGAACCTGGGTATTGCGAAACTCGTTGAACTCATTTTGCAACTGCATCAACTGAGGGTTCGCTTGCTGCTCTTCGTGTCCATACTCATCAGCTTCTATAGTTTGCTGTTGGTTTGAATAGTTCTGAGCTTGGGCTTGGCTCTGTTGTAACTGCGCTTGCATTTGTGCAAACTGATCCTGAAGCTCTCGAAGCTCTCCGTTGGATCTGTTCCTCTGCTGCACTAGCTCGCTGATTCTCTTTTGAGCGCCCGATTGGTGCCGGGGTTCGGGCTCTTCATCTTGTTCAGAATCATCTGCGGGTGACGCCTCCGCTTCAGTGTTATCGTCTTCCCGTTCTTCCGGTTCAGACTGCTGGGGTTCAGCAACTGCCTCGACTACGGGTTCAGAAGGTTCCTTATTGGAATCAGCTAACTCTTGGAGTTTGGCGGTTAACTCCTCGCGCCGACTTTCGTCTAGCATTTTTCGCCTCCTAACAGGAACTAACGTGTCCTGGGACCGAGTTGACGCTTACAGTAAATCGGAGAGCGTTACGCGCTTGACCATCCAGTCAGGCTCGGGGGCAAAGTCATCTGAAGTTGTCTGTCCTAGAAACTTCTTATGAGCTAACTCCCAGCGAATTTTCTCCCCGATACTTGAGGGGCGTCTACTTTTATTTGGTTCTACAGTAATCTCTGCTACTTGGTCTATGCCCATAAGCGCAAGGCCATGTGCAAGCACCATATCATCATGCTTCCCGACTTCAGCGGCGATGCGGCCCCTTGCGTCATAGATCATCGAGTTACATTCCTTCATCATTCTTGGGCACTTAACATCCAGCCATTTGCGTGTGATATATTCATAAAGCCGGTTTAACAACTCGTTACGGCTTGTTTGCCCCGTGTTGAATCCAAGAGTTCTTGTCCAAGTTTTCGAGACTCGGTCCTGATGCATGCGGGTATAAATATGCTGGTGGGCCCGGGCCTTTAGCTCTTCAAAAATAACATTCGCCCAAGAGTAATTCGTCTCAACAACACATAACGCCCCATATTTTACGGCATATTCGGAAACAACCATACGGAAGTCGCTTGGCGAAATATGAGCGTAATAGGTCGCAACTGTCTTGATCGAATCGGGTGGCGGCGTGGAATCTTCGGGCAGCCCAATCACATCGGTCACATCAAGAATAGCAAAGGCTGACAGATCACCACCTGGCGAACCTGATGCGGTATCAACGCCCATGCTGTACACCCGATAGGGTTCCGGCTCTTTGTAGACGGTCATTCCCTCTTGGACGACTCCAGTAACGGGGTAATGGTCGGGCAACCACCTCGAGCCAGAGGTCACAAAGGCAAGTTCGGGGGTCGCAGGGTACTCCTGGTTGAAGATATGCCACGAGTTGCCGCAGTTCTTCCTCTTCATACGAACCATCCAGTTGAACTGGTTGTCATCGAGGTTAAATCGCTCCTTATAGAGGCGCTCATCTTCGTTGATGTCTTTGAAATAAGACTTATCCGTGGAGTATTCCGGGTCATCCTTCCAGCAAAGGAAGAGTTTCTTCCAACCGTTGTTATCATGCCAGAAGTCGTAGGCTTCATTGAGCCCTTTAGCGGTTCCTTCCATAACAATACGGGCATGGTTGCCGCCTGTATTGAAGTTCGCCGCGATAGCTTCACCTAGGTTGTTCCACTGAGGGAACTCTGAGCCATGAATCAAGTCAGCATCGGTACCACGGGCGCTTTCGGACGAGGCAGACACAACTCGAAGCCACGATCCATTATCAAGCAGGATTTCCTCGAGATTAGACTGCAAAATAGTGTGCGTCATCTCTGGGGGTAGGGCTTTGAAGAAGCGCTTGTAGATCTTGAAGATGTTCCGTGCCGACTTGTCGGTATGGGCAAGGACGAGGACTCGGGTATTCGGGCGGAAGTTCGCCATCCAGCAAAACCACGCAGAGATCACGGTAGAAGAGCCCATTTTGCGCCCTTTTAGGACACATAAGTCGCTGTGCTTCTCGCACATATCGATGAGCTTCTTCTGGGCAGGCTTTAGAGTAAGCGTGCGCTCCTTGCCTTGCATATCAACGATCTTTAGCCAGCGACCGGCAAAGTACTCGAAGTCATCTCGGCATCGTTTGATCTCTTTGAGCAGCTTCTGGTTCATATATGGTCATCCGAGTTGAACATCTCAATGATGATCTTTGTATTGCCCTCAACGTCCCCAAGCTCTTTCTCAATAGAGTCAAGCTTCGCTGAAATGCCCTGGATTACCTGTAGCCGCTCTAGGTTATAAGTAGCAATCACAGAATCGTACCTGTCTCTAAGTGCGCCTTCCCGTTCCGTGTGCCCCTGAGCCTGCTCCCGCAGCTGCTCTTGGAAGTTATCTGTGAGGGTGTCTAGTCGCTGGCTCATCTTTACAGACATCCAGAAGATTGCAGCAGCAGCAACCCCAAGGGGACCAAACCCTGCAACAACCTCGAGCAACTTAGAGTCCATCAGTCGTTATCAAGTTCATCTAACAACTCACTGAGCTTAGGCTGCTTGTTACCGATAGACGCTTTCGACTTCGGCGGGGCAAGCCCGTAGATCTTTGAGTTCTCATTGACGAGGTTCCTCAAAAGCTCCGAGCAGATCTTCACGCTCATAGCCTGCTTGAACGTCTCGGCTTCTGGCTGTGCCTGAACACGGTCAAACGCATCCTTCACCATACCATAGAGTTCATTAGCCAAACCACGCTGGCGAGTAATCACGCTTTCAACATGAGACTCCAACTCTTCCATGGCTTCTGTCTCACGAGCCTCGAGCACTTCCTTAGCCCGCTCATACAAAGCATCAGCCTTGATCCGATCCTGCCGAATCCAAGCTTGATCTTCCTTTGCCCGGTACAAAGTAGCCCGGCTCACATTATGCTTCTTCGCTACAGCCGTCATATTGGTACCGGATTCCCATTCGGCACGAGCCCAAGCGACACGCTGAGCAAGAGGGATCTGTGTCACGGCGAGTCTGTTACTGGACATAACCATTCTCCTTACCTTCTAATAAAGCAGTCTCATTGATCCCCGCAAGGATGAGCGCTGCGAGTTTCCTGCGGTCCGAGCTTTTTGTACTCTGAGCCAGCATCGTATGACCCTGCGTCAAGAACTCCGTCACAATCCTAGCCACCTGCTCGAGGTCGCTCGGCTTAGCATGGTCAGGCGGGCCCAGGATCTTCAGCTTCTCAAGCGAGTCCCTAGCAACAAGCCGCCACCCACGCACACTAGGAGTCAGGCTGGCATCGCCAAGCGGCTCAAGCGCATTCAAGGCGTCCTGCAAGTAAGCTCTAGCAATATGATACGTCGCACACATGCTCTGAGCCTGCGGGAGAACCGTCTCGCTATGAAACAAGTGGACAGCATCTAAACTGTTCTTGATCTCAAAGATCGCAGTCGCAGCAATAGCCTCCTGAACAACATTGGGCGCAGACGCAACAAACGCTCGCTCGATAGGAGCATCAGCCTTCTCAGGAATGATGATCTCAACATCAAGAACCTCAACGTCATCCGCAGCGCACATCTCGCCATTAGCAAGACACTTATCAGGCGTAGGGCAAGCGCCCTTAGAACAAGTAACTACTCGATCGCTCATCTCATCGTCTCCATATTGTTCCCTTTTTTTGTTTTTGTTTTTTAGCATTCACTAAACAGAACAGGGGGGTACCCGCCCGTCTTCTACTACAGGCATATCCCCCCGTGTAAAACAACACGATCAGGCTGGGGGGTTTGGAACGTGAGACAGTGGGCATAAGTACCGTTCAGGGCGCGGGGCGATCGGGGGGGGGCGGGCAGCGGGAGTTGGTGTCAGTAGCGGCGTGGTGGCGTGTGGCTGGGCAGGGCGTTTGGCATGCTATTTGGGGCCATTTGGCAGGCTGGGCGGGCTCGCTTTGCATGTTCTGGGCGTCTGCAGCTTTTCAGGCACGAAAACCGGTCGTTGCCCCTAGGCTGGGCTGGGCTTGCTTTTTAGGGCATTGCAGCCCGCATGGTTACGGGGTTCTGGGCCTTATGCAATCGGGCGAATTCGGCCTGTTTTCGGGCGTTTCGACACAACTCAGAAGGGCGGTTTTCGCCCCTAGCGGGCCCATATCGGCCAGAATGGCAGGGTTTTAACAGGGAGTGCGGCCGCCCCACGTTCTAGGGGCCCAGCTTGCGATGGCGGCGGCTCTCAACGGGCAGGCTTTGGGCAAGCACCGGGGCCTTGCTGCAGCCACCTCCCCTTGCCGCGCCCGCGCCTTTAGCTGCAGCGAGTAGGCTTTAAACGCTCGCTTGCGCTTCATACGGGGCCCGGTGCTTGTTCTATAGGTTAAGGTTTTGCTTGTTTTCAGCCCCTAGCCTGCGGGCCCTATTAGCTTTGTTAAGGGGCGGGCCCGTTGTTTTCGGGGCCTTCACGGCCGCGTTGGTTTTACTGGGTTATTAGCCATGAACCACAATAGGGAAGGACAAGCTAGGCTAGAACGACTTGACAAGCCCAATTCGGCCCCTTTAGGGCGGTGTCGGGGCCCGTGCAATTTCGCCAAACAAGGCCCCGGAGAAAACCGATGGATACTTCTATCCCTACTTCGCGGGCGCTGAGTTTTACCGATGCCGAACTTGCGACACTTACCGAAGCGGTAGCCGGCTTGCACCTAGAAGCTAAATGCTTTGCGGCCGGTGCTAGAAAAGACGGCAACCCTGAACTTGCCCTACTTTTCAAGGCCGACATGAAACGCTTTAAAACCCTTAATGAACGGCTTTTAGCCGCTAAATAACGCCCGAAAAGGCAGAATGGAAAAACCGATGAATATCCACCCCGCAATTCGCCGTATGCTAGGCCTCCCAAAGTATCCGGGCCCAACCCGCGCCCAACTGACAGAAGGTCAGAATGCGCTTTGGCGCTCAATTCACGCCCGAGATGACAAGGCCGCGGCATTGGCTGAGTCGCTTGTAACGGCCTTTGAAAACGCTGAAACGCTGCGCGAGATAGCCCAGCGCCGAATTGCTAAACTCGAGGCCACGATTGAAAACCTCACCTGTGGCGAGTCCATCGCGGAGCGTATCGTAGACGCTATTAATACGGATGAAATAGCCGCGCTTGTAGCCGAAAACCAC